>Ga0335070_10001125_pt1 | contig 30517 bp, 21 predicted proteins | sample Lox_Sample_13_FD_206722 | JGI IMG/M metagenome (GOLD analysis project Ga0335070, IMG submission 206722) | Soil microbial communities from Loxahatchee National Wildlife Refuge, Florida, United States - Lox_Sample_1.3 | ecosystem: Environmental > Terrestrial > Soil > Wetlands | place: USA...
CCTCCGATCTGGTGGCGGCGGCCGCCGCCGCACCGGTGCTCGACGGCCGCGACCTGGTGGCCGGCGTCACCTGCCGAGCTCCCTACGAGTGGAACGCCGGTCTCTGGGGCGGCGTCGACGGCCAGGGGCCGCGTCCCGCGCGGCCGTCGCCGCGCCTGCGCCTCCTGGCGTACGACTACGGCGTCAAGCGCAACATCCTGCGCCTGCTCGTCGAGCAGGGCTTCGACGTCATCGTCGTGCCGGCGACGACGCCGGCACGCGATGCGCTCGCGCTCGCGCCCGACGCGATCTTCCTCTCGAACGGGCCCGGCGATCCGGCCGCCGTCGCCGGGGTGCAGCCGATCGTCCGGGAGCTGGCCGATCGGCTCCCGGTGTTCGGCATCTGCCTCGGCCACCAGATCCTCGGCCTCGCGCTCGGCGGCAAGACGCGCAAGCTGAAGTTCGGCCACCACGGCGGCAACCAGCCGGGCCAGGATCTGGCGACCCGGAAGGTCGCCATCTGCGCCGAGAATCACGGCTACGCGGTCGACGCCGACTCGCTGCGCGAGGCCGGCGAGCCCGTCGCGATCACGCACGTGAACCTGAACGACGGCACCGTCGAGGGCCTCGCGCACGAGCGGCGCCCCGTCTTTTCGGTGCAGTACCACCCCGAGGCGTCCCCGGGACCGCACGACGCCGGCTACTTCTTCGGCCGCTTCCGCGAGCTCGTGGAGCGCCACAAGCGCGGCGAGGCCGTGACCGGCCTCGACGTCGCCGCGGGACGCTAGGCGTGCCGAAGCGCACCGACATCCGGACCATCCTGGTGATCGGCTCGGGCCCGATCGTGATCGGGCAGGCCTGCGAGTTCGACTACTCCGGGACGCAGGCGTGCAAGGCGCTTCGCGAAGAGGGCTACCGCGTCGTCCTGGTCAACTCGAACCCGGCGACGATCATGACGGACCCGGAGCTCGCGGAGCGCACCTACGTCGAGCCGATGACGGTGGAGAGCCTGGAGAAGATCATCGCGCGCGAGAAGCCGGACGCGCTGCTGCCCACCATCGGAGGGCAGACGGCGCTGAACCTGGCGCTCGACCTCGCCGAGGCCGGCGTGCTCGATCGCCACCGCGTCGAGCTGATCGGCGCCTCGGTCGAGGCCATCCGGAAGGCCGAGGACCGCAAGCTCTTCCGCGAGGCGATGGAGCGCATCGGGCTCAAGGTGCCGCGCTCGGGCTACGTGCACTCCGTCGAGGAGGCGCGCGCGCTCCTGCCCCACGTCGGGCTGCCGGCGATCGTGCGGCCCTCGTTCACGCTGGGCGGCGCGGGAGCCGGCATCGCGCGCAGCGACGCCGACTTCGACGCGGCGGTGCAGTGGGGTCTCTCGCAGTCGCCCCGCCACCAGGTGCTGCTCGAGCAGAGCGTGCTCGGCTGGAAGGAGTACGAGCTCGAGGTGATGCGCGACGGGGCGGACAACGTCGTGATCATCTGCTCGATCGAGAACCTGGATCCGATGGGAGTGCACACGGGGGACTCGATCACCGTCGCGCCCGTGCAGACGCTCACCGACAAGGAATACCAGGTGATGCGCGACGCGGCGCTGGCCATCATCCGCGAGATCGGCGTCGACACGGGCGGCTCGAACATCCAGTTCGCGGTCGATCCCGCGGACGGCGCCCTCGTCGTGATCGAGATGAACCCGCGCGTCTCGCGCTCGTCGGCGCTGGCGTCGAAGGCCACCGGCTTCCCGATCGCCAAGATCGCCGCCAAGCTGGCGGTCGGGCTCCGGCTCGACGAGATCCGCAACGACATCACGCGCGAGACGCCGGCCTCGTTCGAGCCCACCATCGACTACGTCGTCACCAAGATCCCGCGCTTCACCTTCGAGAAGTTCCCGCAGGCCGACAGCACGCTCACCACGCAGATGAAGTCGGTGGGCGAGGTGATGGGGATCGGGCGCACCTTCAAGGAGAGCTTCCAGAAGGCGATCCGATCGCTCGAGATCGGCCACGACGGCCTGGAGAGCCCGGGGGTGCAGGGCGGCGGCGCGCTGCCGGTGGACGCGCTGTGGGCGCAGGTCGAGGTGCCGCGGCCCGGGCGCCCGTGGGCGATCGCGGAGCTGCTGCGCCGCGGGACGACGGTCGAGGAGGTGGCGCGGCGCTCGGCGATCGACCCGTGGTTCCTGCGCAACATCGCCGAGCTGGTGGAGGCGGAGGCGGAGCTCGCGGCCGCGGCGCCCGACGCGCGCCGCGCGCTGCTGCGGCCGGCGAAGCAGATGGGGTTCTCCGACCGGCGGCTGGCCGCGCTCTGGCAGACGGGCGAGGACGCCGTGCGCGCGCTCCGCCGCGAGCTGGGCGTGCGCCCCGTCTACAAGCACGTCGACACCTGCGGCGCCGAGTTCGAGGCGCACACGCCGTATCTCTACTCGACCTACGAGGACGAGTGCGAGGCCGCGCCCACCGAGCGCCGCAAGATCGTGATCCTCGGCGGCGGCCCGAACCGCATCGGGCAGGGCATCGAGTTCGACTACTGCTGCGTGCACGCGGTGATGGCGTTGCGAGAAGCGGGCTTCGAGACGCTCATGGTCAACTGCAACCCGGAGACGGTCTCGACCGACTACGACACCAGCGATCGCCTCTACTTCGAGCCGCTCACCCTCGAGGACGTACTCGAGATCGTCGACAAGGAGAAGCCCGAGGGCGTGATCGTGCAGTTCGGCGGCCAGACACCGCTGCGGCTCGCGGTGCCTCTTGCGCGCAACGGGGTGCCGATCCTCGGCACGCCCCCGGACGCGATCGACCGCGCCGAGGACCGCGAGCGCTTCGACGCGCTGCTCGAGCAGCTCCACTTGGCGCGTCCGCCGTCCGGGGTGGCGCGCAGCCCCGCCGAGGCGGAGCGGGTGGCCGAGCGCATTGGCTACCCCGTGCTGGTGCGGCCGTCCTACGTCCTCGGCGGACGCGCCATGATGATCGTCCACGAGGTGGAGGCGCTGCGCGACTACATGCGCTTCGCGGTGAGGGCATCCCCCGAGCACCCGGTGCTGGTCGACCGCTTCCTGGCCGACGCCACCGAGGTCGACGTCGACGCCATCTGCGATGGCGAGCGCGTCGTGATCGGCGGCATCATGGAGCACATCGAGGAGGCCGGCGTCCACTCCGGCGACAGCGCCTGCTCGATCCCACCGTGGTCCCTGCCGCCGGCGGTGACCGAGGAGATCGCGCGGGCGACCCGCGCGCTCGCGCTCGAGCTCGGTGTGCGGGGCCTGATGAACGTGCAGTTCGCCGTCAAGGCGGGCGTCGTCTACGTGCTCGAGGTGAATCCGCGCGCGTCGCGCACCGTGCCCTTCGTCTCGAAGGCGATCGGGGTCCCGCTCGCGAAGCTCGCCGCCCTGGTGATGGCCGGCCGCACGCTCGAGAGCCTGGGCTTCACGCAGGAGATCCGGCCACGACACTTCTCGGTGAAGGAGGCGGTGTTCCCCTTCGTGAAGTTCCCCGGCGTGGACACCCTGCTCGGGCCCGAGATGAAGAGCACCGGTGAGGTGATGGGCATCGACTCGGACTTCGGTCGCGCCTACGCCAAGGCGCAGATCGAGGCGGGTGGAAGCCTGCCGCTCGGCGGGAGCGTGCTCGTCTCGGTGCGCGCGGCCGACCGCGCGGCCATCTCGCAGTCGGTGCGCGAGCTGGCGCGCAACGGCTTCCGCATCCTGGCGACGCCTGGCACCGCGGCCGAGCTGGCGGCGCTGGGCGTCGCGGCCGAGGTGGTCCCGAAGGTGGGCCGCGGGTCGCCGGACGTGGTCGAGCGGATCGACAAGGGCGACGTCGATCTGGTGATCAACACGGTCGGCACCGAGCCCCAGGCGGCGCGCGACTCCGCGGCGATGCGGCGTGCGGCGCTGCTGCGCGGGCTCCCGTACTTCACCACGGTGGCCGGGGCGCGCGCGGCCACCGGCGCGATCCGCGCGCTGCAGCTCGAGTCGATCGGCGTGCGCTCGCTGCAGGAGATCCACGCCAAGAGCGGCTAGCTGGTGACCTTCGTTCGGCTCCGCAGACTGCGCCTCACTGCCAGCTCGATGAGCTGCGCTCGGCTTCGCCTCGCTGCGCGCTTCGCTTGCGGGCCGACTCTCGAGTCGGCCTCCTAGCGGGGGAGACGTGGCCGGCAGCCCGTTTGCGCTGGCGCTCGACGCGCTCCTGGCCCCGCTCCGCTTCGCCGCGCGCGACGGCTCGGCGCGGGCCGATCGCGTGCGCGACCTCGAGGCGACGCTGCGGGGCGCTGCGGCGCGCGCGCGCACGCTGGCGGTGCCGCGCGACGTCCGGCAGGTGTTGGCGCGCGTCGAGGCGCTCTTCGCCGCCCCGCTCGAGGGCGAGGCGCGCGAGCGCGCGGTGCGCGAGGCGCTCGCGCGGGTGGAGGCGCTGGCGGATCCCGCGTGGGCGGCGGCGGCGCTGACGAGGCCGGCGAGCGCCCTCTCGGGCATCGGGCCGCGGCGCGCCGACGCGCTGGCCCGGCGCGGCCTCGCGACCGTCTCCGACCTCCTCTTCCATCTTCCGTCGCGCTACGACGATCGCCGGCAGCTCACCAAGGTGGGGCAGCTCGAGGTGGGACGCCGCGCCACCTTCGTCGCCCGCGTGCTGCTCTGCGACTTCGCCCCCCAGCGTGGGCGCGGAGGTCGCTTCCGGCGCGTGCTGCAGGCCGTGGTGGGCGACGACAGCGGCACCGTCGACCTCAAGTGGTTCCACGGCGGCGAGGCGATCCAGCCGATCCTGGCGAAGGGAGCGGCGCTGCTGGTGACGGGCGAGGTGCGACGCTATCGCTTCGCCAAGCAGCTCCTCCACCCCGAGATCGAGCGGCTCGACGACGCCGAGGCGCTGGCGCCGTCCCTCGATGCGCTGCGGCAGGTGGTGCCCGAGTACCCGACGCCGGAGGGGATCCCGCCGCGCGCGCTGCGCCGAACCGTGCAGGCCGCCGTCGACGAGTACGCCGATCTCGTCGCGGGGCATCTGCCCGCGGCCCTCGTCCGCGAGCGCGCGCTCCCGGAGCCGGCGCCCGCTCTGCACGCCATCCACCGTCCGGCGCCAGACGCCGATCCGGCCGCGCTCGGCGAGCGGCGAGGCCCCGCGCACGAGCGCCTGATCCTGGAGGAGCTCTACCTGCTCGAGCTCGGTCTGGCGCTGCGCCGCGAGCAGCGGCTCGAGGAGCCGGGCATCGCGCTCGCGGTCGGGGGGCCGCGCGCGCGCGCGGCGCTCGACGCGCTGCCGTTCGCGCTCACGCCCGCGCAGCGCCGCGTCGTCGCCGAGATCTGGGCCGACCTGGCGCGCCCGCATCCGATGAACCGCCTGCTGCAGGGCGACGTCGGCAGCGGCAAGACGGCGGTCGCCTTCCTGTCCGCGCTCGCCGCCGCAGAAGCGGGTCACCAGGTGGCCCTGATGGCGCCGACCGAGCTCCTGGCCGAGCAGCACGAGCGCACCCTGCGCCGGCTCGCGGCCTCGGGCGGCGCCGCGACCCGGCTGCGCATCGGGCTGCTCACGGCGTCCGTGCCCAGGCGCGAGGCTGCTGCGCTGCGAAGCGCGCTCGCTGCGGGCGAGATCGACCTGGTCGTCGGCACGCACGCGCTCGTGCAGGACGAGGTGCGCTTCGCGCGGCTCGCGCTCGCCGTGATCGACGAGCAGCACCGCTTCGGCGTGCTCCAGCGCGCGGCGCTGGCCGAGCGGACGCCGGAGGCGCTGCGCGGGGAGGCGGGGCGCGTGCCCCACGTGCTCGTGATGACGGCGACGCCGATCCCACGCACGCTCGCGCTCACGCTCTACGGCGAGCTCGACGTGTCGATCCTCGACGAGCTGCCGCCCGGGCGCAGGCCCGTCGCGACGGACGTGCTGCGAGAGGGCGAGGGCGCCCGCGTGGTGGCCGCGCTGCGCGCCGCGCTGGCGCGCGGCGAGCAGGCCTACGTGGTCTATCCGCTGGTCGAGGAGTCCGAGAAGGTCGATCTGAGAAACGTCACCGAGTCGGCGGAGCGCATCGCGCGCTCGTTCCCCGAGGCGCGCGTGGGCCTCGTCCACGGTCGCCTCGATGCGGCGGCGCGCAGCGAGGTCATGGGCCGCTTCGAGCGCGGAGAGGTGCAGATCCTCGTCTGCACCACGGTGATCGAGGTCGGTGTCGACGTCGCGAACGCGACGCTGATGGTGGTGGAGCACGCGGAGCGCTTCGGGCTTGCGCAGCTCCACCAGCTCCGCGGCCGGGTCGGGCGCGGAGAGCGGCCGGGCCGCTGCCTGCTCGTCGCGCGAGCCTCGACGGCAGAGAGCGAGGCGCGCCTGCGCGCCATGCTCGAGACCTCCGACGGGTTCGAGATCGCGGAGGCCGACCTGAGGATCCGGGGCCCGGGCGAGTTCCTCGGCACGCGGCAGAGCGGGCGCCTCCCGGATCTCCGCCTCGCCGACCTGGTGCGCGATGCGCGACTCGTGCCGGTGGCGCGCGAGGCGGCGCTCTCCACCGTGGCGCGCGATCCGGGGCTGCGCCGCGCGCCGCAGGTCCTGAGCGCGGTGCGCGCGCGCTGGGGCGCGCGCCTCGTCCTCGCGGACGTCGGCTGAGGCGCAGCCCGCCGAGCGGGTGGCGTCAGCCCGCGATGAGCATCCCGCCGTCCACGCCGAGCACCTGCCCGGTCACCATATCGCTGCCCGCGACCAGCGACAGGATGGCGGCCGCCACGTCCTCGGGATCGCATACGCGACCGAGCGGCGCGCGCTGCTCCATCGCCCGCTTGATCGGCTCGTAGGCGGCGCCGAGTCCATCCGCCAGCCAGCGGCCGGAGATGAATCCGGGCGCCACCGCGTTGACGCGGATCTTCGGCGCCAGCGTGCGCGCCAGGATCACGGTCAGGATGTTGAGACCGGCTTTGGAGGCGCAGTACGGGATCGAGGAGCCGATGCCGGCGATGCCGGCGACGCTCGAGACGTTCACGATGGCGCCGCCGCCCGCCGCCTCCATCGGAGCGCGCGCCGCGCGCGAGAGCTGGAAGGGGCCGATCAGGTTCACGCCGAGCACGCGCGTCCAGTCGTCGGATCCGACGCCTTCGAGGTTCGCGTGCGGGATGAAGACGGTCTGGCCTGCGTTGTTGACGAGCACGTCGAGGCGGCCGAGCTCGCGGACGGCCGCATCGACCAGCCCGCGGCACGCCGCGTCGTCGGCCACGTCGGCCTGCAGCGGGAGGGCGCGGACTCCGAGCGCGGCGACCTCGGCGGCGGTGCGCTCGGCCTCGTCCTTCGAGCGGCTGTAGTTGACGACGACCGCGCAGCCGCGGCGCCCGAGCTCGAGCGCCGTCGCCCGGCCGACTCCTGTCCCGCCGCCCGTCACGATCGCGGCCCTGCCGTCGAGCTGCATCGCTAGCCGAGGGCCGTGCCCGGCGGCTCGTCCACCACCGGGTTCTCGAGTGTCCCGATCCGCTCGATCTCGATGCGCACGCGGTCGCCTGCGCGAAGCCAGCGCGGCGGCTTCATGGCGGCGCCGACGCCCGCCGGCGTGCCGGTCGAGACGACGTCGCCGATCTCGAGCGTGAAGGCGGTCGAGAGATGCTCGACCTGGTCGAAGCAGTCGTAGATCAGGTTCTTCGTGTTCGAGTCCTGGCGCAGCTCGCCGTTCACCCAGGTGCGCAGCGCGAGGGCGTGGGGGTCGCCGACCTCGTCTTGTGTCACCAGCCACGGGCCGAGCGGGCCGTGGGTGTCGAACGATTTGCCCATCGTCATGGTGGGCGAGCGCAGCTGCCAGTCACGGACGCTGACGTCGTTGCAGATCGTGTAGCCGGCGATCACCTCGGCCGCGCGCTCCTTCGGGACGTGGCGGCAGCGGCGGCCGATCACGAAGGCGAGCTCGCCCTCGTAGTCGAGCGCGGTCGAGACGCGCGGCGCGTGGATCGCGCCGCCCGGACCGATCACGCAGGTCGACTGCTTGTTGAAGAAGACGGGGAACTTCGGCGCCTCCAGCCCGGCGCCGCGCGACTCGGCGATGTGGTCGGCGTAGTTGAGGCCGATCGCCAGGAGCTTCGGCGGCCGCAGGATCGGGGCCATGAGCTCGACCGCGGCGAGCGGCAGGTGTCCGCGTCCGGATTCCGCGGCGCGCCGGGCCTCGGCCATCGCCTCCGCCCCGGCGGCCAGGAAGGCGATCATCTCGGTCGGCAGACCGGGCGCAGCGGCCGAGAGGTCGACCATCGCGTCGGCGCGAACGACTCCGATCCGTGTATGGTCGAGATGGGTGAACGTGGCGAGCTTCATCGTTCCTCCGGCGGGGCCCCGGGCGGCATGATAGCGGCTGCACCCGGCGTCGAGGAGCGCAACCGCGCGAGCTCGGCGCGCAGCGATGCGTCGAGCGGCCCGCCGAGCGCGATTCCCTGCTCGAGGGCGGCGGCGGCTTCGGCGTCGCGGCCGCGAATCTGGTAGGCCTGGGCGAGATCGCGCCAGTCGAGCTGGGTCTTCCGCGCGCGCCGCGTCTCGGTCTCGATCACGCCGTCCGCAAAGCGGGCGATCGAGGCCTGGAAGGCGGGAAGCCCGCGCACGGGCTCGAAGGCGGGGTGCGACATCAGATAGGTGTAGTAGTCCCAGCCGCGCGCGCGGCACGCCTCGATGGCGGCGACTGCAGCGTCGACGTCTCCCTGGCTGGCGGCGCGGCGCGCCGCCAGCAGGTTGGCGGCCACGCCGTGCGGGAAGTGGCGGGCCGCGTCGGCGAGGACGCGATCCTCGGACAGCCAGATCGCGCTGCGCGCGTAGGTCGCGATGCCGAAGGCGCCGATCGCGGCCGCGGCGCAGGCCACTGCGACGAGGGCCGCGAGCCGGCGCGCGTCCGGGGAGGCGATGCGGCGGGTCGCGTCCTGACCGGCGAGCAGCGCGCCGCCGAGCAGACCGGGGAGCATGAAGTAGAGGTAGCGATCCGCCGTCGGGTAGAGGAACGGGAAGAGCTGCGAGATCGGCGCGAAGGCGGCGAGCGCCCAGGCCCACCACGCGGCCTCCTCGCGGCCGCGCGCGAGACACACGAGCGTGCGCGCGCCGCTGGCCGCGCCGGCTGCGAGCCCGAGCAGCCACCAGGGATCGAGCCACGAGAGCGCCACCCGCGGCTCCTGGAAGGGCGAGACGCCGAAGCCGGTCACCGCCATCGCCACGTAGCGGCCGAAGCCGGCGACCAGCGTGCGCGCCTTCGCCAAGGCATCGGGAGCGGGCTCGAAGCGCGCGGCGGCGCCGGCGTCGTGGAAGGTGGCGAGCTCCGCCGCGCCCACCACCGCGAGAGCGAGCGTCCAGGCGGCCAGCCCCGCAAAGCGCGGCGGCGCGCCCGCGCGCGCGCGCCGCCAGCAGAACGCGCGGATCCACGCCGCCGGCAGGAAACACACGGAGGTCGGGCGCGTGAGCAGCGCGAGCGCGAAGAGCGCGAAGGCCAGCCGCGGGCGGTTGCGCTGCGCCAGCAGGGCGCCTGCGCCGAGCGCCATCGCCAGCGCGTTCCAGATCTGCGACATCCAGGCGACGGCCTCGACCTGCGCGGGATGAACCAGGAGGAACGCGCCGCCGAGGAAGGCGGTCACCTCGGGCAGCCCCGACTGGATCAGGAGCAGGGCCACGAGCCAGCAGGCGAGCGCGTGCGTCGCGACGTTGGTCGCGTGATAGACCGGCGCATTCTCCGCGGCGAGCCGCCACTCGAGGGCATTCACCAGCGCGCGCACCGGTGCGTAGTTGCGCAGCGAGATCGTCGCCTGGCTGGTCGGGTCGAGGATCTCGAGGAGGTGTCGAGGCGAAGGGTCGATGACCCACGGGTTCAGCAGGAAGCCGTAGTCGTCCGAGATCGGACCGCCCGGCAGCGAGGGCGCGTAGAGCACGAGTCCGAGAGCGAGGTAGGCGAGCAGCGGCGGCCAGCGGCGTCGCACGGCGTTCGGACGCAGCGGGGTGGGGTGTTCCGCGGATGCGTTCGTCGAGCCGAGACCCATCGGAACCTCGCGCGGAGCGGCGCAGTATACCGGGGCGAGGCGGTATGCTGCGCGCTCGGATGACACGCCGACCGAAGAAGGCTGTCGCGAAGAGGACTGCCGCGAAGCGGGCTGTGGCGCAGCAGGCGGCCGCGCGGCTGCAGCGCTTCGGCGCGCTCGGGCTCGCGTGCGCGGCCGCCGCGGCGTTCGCCTGGCACTGCGCGACGTCGCCCGAGGTGACCTGGATCGAGCAGTCGGGCGACGCGGCCTGGATCACCGATCCGCGGCCCGTCGACCTCATGGTGCAGCAGTTCGGCCGCGAGGAGGTTCCGGTCGCCACCTTCGCGCGCCGCTTCGAGCTCGACGCTCCGCCCGTCCGTGCGGAGCTGCGCGTGCGCGCCGCGCGCGCCTACCGCGTGCGGGTCAACGGGACGCTCGCCTGGGCCTCGCCCGATCCCGACCCGCGCTGGCGCGCCGAGCGCGCGCAGGACGTCGCGCCGCTGCTTCGGGCTGGCGACAACGAGGTCGCCATCGACGTGTGGAACCCGCGTGGGCCGCCGCTCCTCCAGGCCCGGCTCGTGCTGCCCGATCGCGTGATCCCGACCGGTGTCGACTGGACCGCCGCGGCCGAGAGTGGAGCGCCGGCGCCCGCGGTGCTGCCCGACGACACGCGCGCGCCTGCCAGCGCGGCCACGGGGCCGAGGCCTGCGCGCGCGCTGGCCGAGCACGCCGGCCCGCTCGCCGGCCTCCTTGCACTGGCGCTGCTCGCCTGGGTCCTGCTCGGCGAGCGGATCGGGGCGCTCTCGGCGTGGCTGCCGCGGCTCGCGCTCCTGCTGGTGCACGGGATCTGGCTGGCGCTCTTCGCCTTCAAGTTCTCCCGCATCCCGCTCACCGCCGGCTTCGACGCGAGCAACCACCTGCACTACGTCGAGCTGCTGAGAAGCACCCACGCGCTTCCCCTGCCGAGCGACGGCTGGTCGACCTTCCATCCGCCGCTCTTCTACGCGCTGGTCGCCGTCCTGGCGGGGCTGGGGCCGGCCTGGGGCGCGATCGCCGCGAAGACCGTCTCGTTCGCCGCCGGGCTTGGACAGGTGTGGATCGCGCTCGGGCTCGCGCGCGTCCTCCTGCCGGATCGGCCCGGATCGGCGGCGGTGGCGGTGCTCTTCGCGGGCTTCCTCCCGCTCAACCTGTACAGCGCCGCCTACCTCTCCAACGAGCCGCTGCACGCGTTCTGGTTCGGGCTGGCGGCGCTGCTCACCGCGCGCGCGCTCGCGCGGTGCCGGGTCCGGACCGGCGACGCGCTGGCGATCGGGATCGTGCTCGGCCTCGCGCTGCTCACGAAGCTGACGGCCGTCGTTGCGGCGGGGGTCTCGGGTGGATGCATCCTTGCGCGCGCTGCGGTCGTCGAGCGCGCCCGACCCCCGCGTCTCGCCGCGCTGGCCGCGGCGCTCGCGCTGCCCCCGGCCGCGCTGGCCGGGTGGTTCTACGCGCGCAACGTGCGCCTCTACGGAACGCCCTTCGTCGGCAACTGGAACCTCCCGGGCATGCGGTGGTGGTCGCAGCCGGGCTTCCACACCGCGGCCTACTACCTCGGCTTCGGCGAGTCGCTGCGCCTGCCGGTGCTCTCGGGCTTCCACTCCCTCGCCGACGCGCTCTACTCGAGCTTCTGGGGCGACGGCTGGATCGCAGGTCGCGCGTCGGCCGCGTGGCTGCCCGAGTTCTGGAGCTGGCCGTGGGTCGCGATCGGCTACTGGCTCGCGGTGCCCGTGACCCTCGTGCTCGCGGCGGGCGCGCTCCAGAGCCTGCGCCGCGCCTTCGCGCCCGAGGGACCGCTGCGCGCCGCCTGGTCGTTCGTCGTGGCCCTCGAGGTCGCGCTCGTCCTGGCGCTGGTCTGGCTCACCCTCGAGCTCCCGTACTTCGGCCAGGCGAAGGCGCCCTACCTGCTCGGTCTCGTCGCCCCGCTCGCTGCGACCTTCGCCCTGGGCGCCGAGACCTGCGATGCCTTGCTGCGTCGGGCGGGGGGACGCGCGGCGTCGATCCTCGGGCGCGCGCTGCTCACCACCGCGGGAGCGGTCTTCGTGCTCTCGTTCGCGGCCTGAGCGAGGCGATGCCGCGGCGCGAACGGCGCGAGCCGCCCGGCGTTGGTGCGTCGCGCACGCGCCGCCAGCAGCTTCGAGGCCTCCTGCTGCGCGAGGAGTTCTCGTTCGACGCGCTGCGCGAGCTGCTCGGTCTCGGGGTGCGCGCGCTCGAGGAGGATCTGCGCCACGTCGAGCGGAGTGCGCGCGGTGCGGGCGAGCGGCTGCGCGTCTCCCCGCCTCGCTGTCTCGGCTGTGGCTTGGTGTTCCGGGAGCGGGCGGAGCGCCATCTCCACGCGCCGGGGCGCTGCCCGCGTTGCCGCAGCGAGCGGATCGCCGACCCCAGCTTTCGAATCGAGCGCGACGTCTGAGCTAGGCTTCGCCGGCACGGGAAGGGCAGGGCATGGCGCGGGCGATCGTGGTGGGTGGTGGGGTCGGAGGGCTGGCGGCTGCGCTCGCGCTCTCGCAGCAGGGCCATCGCGTGCTCGTCCTCGAGGGGGACGCGACCCCGCTTCCGCCGAGCCCCGTCGAGGCCTTCGAGCGTTGGGACCGCCGCGGCGCGCCGCAGGTCTGGCACTCGCACGCCTTTCTGGCGCGCCTGCGCCAGCTCCTGGTGGCCCGCGCGCCGGAGGTGCTCGAGGCGCTCCACGCCCACGGCGCCTACGACCTGCGCTTCGCGGACTACCTGCCGCCCTCGATCGAGGACCGGCGCCCGGATCCGGGCGACGGCGATCTGACGCTCTTCGCGTGTCGACGCATCACGTTCGAGTGGGTGCTGCGGCGGCGCGTGCTCGAGGCGCGCGACGTCCACTGGGAGGGCGGCGTCGAGGTCCTCGGGCTCGTGGCCGAGCGGTCGGCGGACGGGCTCCCGCGCGTCGTCGGCGTTCGAGCGCGGGCCGGTGAGGTCGAGCGCACGTTCGACGCCGACCTCGTGATCGACGCGGGCGGCCGACGTTCGCGGCTGCCCCGCTGGCTCGCGGCGATCGGCGCGGCACCGGTCGAGGAGCAGGAGGAGGCGTGCGGGATCTTCTACTGCTCGCGGTTCTATCGGCTGCGTCCGGGCGCGTCGCCGCCCGCGCAGCAGGGCGTCGTGGGGGCGGACCTCGGATACATGAAGTTCGGGATCTTCCCCGGCGACTCCGGCCTGTTCTCGATCACCCTCGCGGCCGCCCTCGACGATCGGCCGATGCGCGCGATCCTGCGCGAGGCTCCCTTCGAGGCCGCCGCCCGCGCGCTCCCGGCCACGCGCGAGTGGATCCTCCCCGAGCGCTCGGAGCCGACCAGCGCCGTGCGCTCGATGGCGAAGCTGGTGAACCGCCGCCGGCGCTTCGTGCGCGATGGACGACCCCTCGCGCTCGGCGTCTACGCCATCGGCGACGCGGCGGTCTGCACCAACCCACTGTACGGGCGAGGCTGTGCGCTCGCGTTCGTGCACGCCTTCGCGCTGGCCGACGTGCTCGCCGCCTCGCCCGGCGACCCGCTCGCCGCCGCGCTCGCCTTCGACGAGGCGACGCGGCGGGAGCTCGAGCCCTGGTACCGCGCGGCGCGCGACCAGGACCGCGAGGCGCGCGAGGTCGCAGCGGTCGAGATACGAGGAGAGACCCGCGACGAGCCCCCTGCGCAGCCGGGCGGCATCGTCGATCCCAAGGCCTTCCTCCGCTCGGTGTTCCGCGACGGGCTGGTGCCCGCGCTGCGCACGGACGTGATGGTCGTGCGCGCCTTCCTGCGGGTCTTCAACCTTCTCGCGGCACCCGACGCGATGCTTCGAGACCCCGACGTCGCGGGCCGCGTTCTCGCGGCGTGGCGAGAGCGCGATCGGCGCGCCCCCGAGGAGCTCCCGGGCCCCGAGCGCGGCGCCATGGTCGAGCTCCTCGCGCGGGTCGCGTGACGCGGCGGGCTGGCAGGCTCGCGCCCAGCCGACTAGCTTGTCCGGCCGATCTGGTGCCCCCGAGGGAGCCCGCTCTCCTTCTGCGGCCCGCCCTTCCGGTCGCCGACCGGTCTTCTCGAAGCGTTGGGGGAGAGCGCAGCATGATCTTCGTCTCGTTGCTGGCCGCGCTGGTGGCACTCGGCGCCGCGGTCGCGCTGTACTCGTCGGTTCGCTCTGCTCCGGCCGTGGACCCGCGCGCGCTCGAGATCTCGGGCGCGATCGCCGAGGGCGCGAGCGCCTTCCTGGCGCGGCAATACCGCACGGTGGCGATGGTGGGCGTCCCGATCGCGCTCGTGCTCTGGATCGTCTTCGGCTTCTGGATGGCCGCGGGCTTCGCCGTCGGCGCGGCCGCGAGCGCGGCGGCCGGCATCATCGGCATGCGCGTCTCGGTGCAGGCGAACGTGCGCGTCGCGGAGGCGGCGCGGCAGGGCTTCCGCAGCGCGTTCGCGCTGGCGTTCCGCGGCGGCGCCGTGACGGGCCTCATGGTGGTGGGCGCGGGCCTGCTCGCGCTGGCGCTCTTCTCCTCGGCGATGCTCGAGGGTGGCTTCGCCGCGATCAGCCGCGAGAAGATCGAGGCGCTCGTCGGGCTCGGCTTCGGCGGCTCGCTGATCTCGGTCTTCGCGCGCCTCGGCGGCGGCATCTTCACCAAGGGCGCCGACGTCGGCGCCGACCTGGTCGGTAAGGTCGAGGCGAACATTCCCGAGGACGACCCGCGCAACCCGGCGGTGATCGCCGACAACGTGGGCGACAACGTCGGCGACTGCGCCGGTATGGCCGCCGACCTCTTCGAGACCTACGTGGTGACGGCGGTGGCGGCGATGCTGCTGGCGCACCTGCTGTTCCCCGAGAGCCGCTCGATGTTCCTCTACCCGCTGGTGATCGGCGCGGTGTCGATCTTCGGCAGCCTGGCGGCTCTCTTCACGGTCCAGATCGAGGAGCCCTCGACGGGAGAGCGCCCCGCCGTCATGCGCGCGATGTACACCGGGCTCGGCGTCGCGACCGCGATCTCGCTCGTCCTGCTCGTGATCGTGAACTGGGTGGTCGACATCCCGGCCGCGACGGCGCAAGGCCAGGTGATCTCCGGGTTCCGGCTCTGGCTCTGCGCGGCCGTCGGCGGCGCCGTCACGGCCGCGATGATGTGGATCACCGACGTCTACACCGGCGACGGATCGCGCTTCGTCCGGCGGATCGCCGACGCCTCGGTCGGCGGGCACGCGACCAACATCATCAGCGGTCTGGCGGTCGGGATGCAGGCCACGGTGGCGCCGGTGATCGTGATCGTGGCGGCGATGCTCGCCTGCTATGGGCTCGCCGGCGTCTACGGCGTCGCCACCGCGGCGATGAGCATGCTCTCGCTGGCCGGCATCGTGGTCGCGATCGACGCCTACGGCCCGATCACCGACAATGCCGGCGGCATCGCGGAGATGGCGAACCTGGGCGACGCGGTGCGCCAGGTGACCGACCCGCTCGACGCCTTCGGCAACACCACGAAGGCGGTGACCAAGGGCTACGCGATCGCGTCGGCCGGTCTCGCCGCGATCGTCCTCTTCGCGACCTATCTGCAGGACCTGCGCACCGCCGGCGTGCACGAGACGTTCGAGCTCTCGGGCGTGAACGTGCTGGCCGGGCTCTTCGTCGGCGCGATGATCCCCTTCCTGTTCGCCTCGCTCGCGATGGAGGCGGTGGGGCGCGCCGGCGGCAAGGTGGTCGAGGAGGTGCGGCGGCAGTTCCGCGAGATCGCGGGCCTGATGGAGGGCACCGCCCGCCCCGACTATCGCACCTGCGTGGACATCGTGACGGCGAGCGCGCTGCGCGAGATGATCGCGCCGGCGCTGATCCCGGTGGCGATGCCCCTCGTGGTGGGCCTGCTGTTCGGGCCGCAAATGCTGGGCGGCCTTCTGATCGGGTCGATCGCGTCGGGCCTGTGCGTCGCGCTCTCGATGACGACCGGCGGCGCCGCCTGGGACAACGCCAAGAAGTACATCGAGGCGGGTGCGCACGGCGGCAAGGGCTCGGACGCGCACAAGGCCTCGGTCACCGGCGACACGGTCGGCGACCCGTACAAGGACACGGCGGGCCCGGCCATCAACCCGATGCTGAAGCTCCTGAACATCGTGGCGCTGATCCTCATTCCGTTCCTGACCTAGTTGGCCCCGGGCGAGCGCGAGCGGAGCGGCGGCGACGCGCGGGCCCGAGGCGAGCTCGAGGCGGGCGGCGCCGAGAAGCATCCGCGCGATCGCCTGGCCCGCGACCTCCGGCTCTCCGACGCCACCGGCCTCGTCGTCGCCTCGGTGATCGGGTCGGGGATCTTCCTGACTCCCGGCGCGATCGCGGACCGGCTTCCGCATCCCGGCCTGATCCTCGGCGTCTGGGCGGTCGGCGGGCTGCTCTCGCTGGCCGGCGCGCTCGCCAACGCGGAGCTCGGGGCGATGTATCCGCACGCGGGCGGCGACTACGTCTACCTGCGTGAGGCCTTCCATCCGATCGCGGGCTTCCTGGTCGGGTGGCTGAGCTTCTTCGTGATCTATGCCGGCACCATCGCCACGTTGGCGGCAGGCTTTGCCTCCGCGCTCGGGGAGCTCGTTGGCTTCGGGCCGGGCACGGGGCTGGCCGTCGCGGTCGCGCTCGTGGTCGTCTGCTCGGCGCTCAACTACCTCGGCGTGCGCCGCGGGGCGAGCGCGAACAACCTCAACACCGGCGTCAAGGTGGTCGCATTGCTCCTCTTCGCCGGCGCCGGCTTCGCGACCGGGCACGGGCGGCTCGAGAACCTCACCGCGCCCTCCGGATCGGCCGGAGCGCCCCTCTCGGCGTTCGGGCTGGCGCTCTCGCCGGTGCTCTTCAGCTACCTCGGCTGGAACGCCTCGATCTACGTGGCGAGCGAGATCCGCGATCCCGTGCGCAACGTGCCGCGCTCGCTCTTCCTCGGGCTCGGGCTGTGCGCCGCGATCTACCTGCTGATGAACGTCGTGTATCTCTACGCGCTCCCGGTCGGAGAGCTCCGCGGAGTGGCCAACGCCGGCGAGGCGAGCGCCCGCGTGCTGTTCGGAGCCGCGGCCGCGACGGGCGTCGCGCTGCTGGTGCTGTGGTCGATCCTCGGGACGCTCAACGCGACGATCCTCGTGGGCCCCCGCATCGCCTACGCGATGGCCCTCGACGGCCTCTTCTTTGCCGGCGCGGACCAGGCGCACGCGCGCTTCCGGACGCCGTCCGTGTCGATCGCGTTCCAGGCGGCCGCGTCGATCGCCATCCTGCTCCTGCTCCGCTCGTTCCCGAGCGCGCTCGACTACACGACCTTCGCGATCGTGCTGGCCACGATGGCGGACGTCGCCGCGCTGTACGCGCTGCGCTGGCGCCAGCCGGCGCGCCCGCGCCCGTATCGCGCCTGGGGGTATCCGGCGGTGCCGGCGCTGTACATCGTGGCCAACGCCGCGATCGCCGTGAACATGCTGTGGGGCAACCCCAGGGACTGCGGCATCGGGCTCGCCATCCTCGCGGCGGGGCTCCCCTTCTACGGCTGGTTCCGCCGCGCGGCCCGCGCGTCCGCGTGACGCCGGCGCCATCGCACCCGCCATCCAGATCGATCGGGTCGACGTAGCGTCTCGCGCAGCCAGGCGAGGAGGGCGGCGCGATGCGGCGGGCTCGAGGCGGTGCAGCGCTCGTGGCGGGATCGTCCTCTGCGCTGCGTCGCCTGCGCGCGCGAACTTCCACCTGTGGCAGGTCGAGGAGATCTTCTCGAACGCCGACGGAAGCATCCAGTACGTCGAGTTCTTCACCTCCTCCGACAGCCAGAACCTGCTCATGGACCACGTGATCCGGTCGGTGCAGACCTCGACCCAGCTCGACAGCTTCACGCTCGGCAGCGACCTCGGCATGACGACCCTCGACCACTTCTTCCTGGTGGCCACGCCCGGCTTCAAGGCCGTGTCGGGCATCGACCCGGACTACACGTTCAGCCAGGGCCAGACCTTCATCCATCTCGGCGCGACCAATCGCATCGACCTCGTCGGCGCCTTCACGGCGGCCTTCCTCTTCGACCCCTCGATGCTGCCGACCGACGGCGTGCACGCGCTGCGCTTCATGGCCGCCGCCGCGCCGGCCGTCGTGACGGCCGAGCCGACCAACCTCGCCGGAGACCAGGGCCAGCTCGTCCCGGAGCCCGACGCCGCGCTCGGCGCCGCAGCGGCGCTCGGCACGCTGGTGCGCATCGGCCGGAGGCGTCGGGCCTAGGCGATCTCGGCGGGTGCCTGCGGGACCGCGGTCCAGGCCTCGGGATCGTGTCCGAAGACGATGCGCGCGCCGGCGCCGGCGAGGGCGCGCAGGCGGGCGAGCGACGCGCGCTGCTCGTCGGGGTCGTGCGCGACCGGAGGCAGGACGCCGTCCTCGAAGGTCCGGCGCAGGTAGCAGGCGTCGGCCGCCAGCACGACGTCGCCCGACGCGAGGCGGACGCGCAGCGACTGGTGTCCCGGCGTGTGGCCGAAGCTCGGCAGGCAGACGGCGGAGCCGTCGCCGAAGAGGTCGTGCTCGCCGTCGACGAGGAGCCGGTCGTGGCCGAGGTCGTAGTCGCGCGGGTCGTAGGAGAGGCGCGCGCGCCGCTCGGGATCGCGGCCCGCCTCCCACTCGCGGCGCTGCACCACCCAGCGGGCATTCGGGAGCTGTGCAGTCCCGCCGACGTGGTCGAAGTGCAGGTGCGAGCTCACCAGCCAGCGGACCTCGAGCGGGTCGATGCCGAGCGCCGCGAGGCGGGCGCCGATCTCCTCGCCCGGCGCGAAGTGGACGCGGAAGAGGGGCGCGAGCGCGCCGAGTCGGCCCTCGGCGTCCCGCTGGGTCTCGACGTGGAGGCCGCTGTCGAAGACCGCGGCGCCGCGCGGGTGGAGGAGCAGGAAGCTCGGCACCGGGACGCGCAGCCGCCCGCGCTCGCCGGCGCGGAGCATCCCGAGGCTCATCTCGATCCAGCCGCAGGTCATCGCGAGCAGGCGGAGCGACATGCGTGCAGCGTAGCGGGCGGCCGCGGCTCGGCTCCGGCTTGCCCGGTGGCGATTTGTCCAATACCGTTCGGGGTTTAGAGCATTCCCCTTGGGATCCACCCGACCATGAGCGCGATCCGGCACGACTTCCACAAGCTGAACCGGCTGCCGCCCTACGTATTCGCGGAGGTGATCTCGCTCCTCGCGGCGGCGCGCAAGGCGGGCGAGGACGTGATCGACCTCGGGATGGGCAATCCCGACCTCGCGACGCCGCCGCACGTCATCGAGAAGATCTGCGAGGCCGCTCACAACCCCCGCAACCACCGCTACTCGGCCTCGCGCGGGCTTCCGAACCTGCGCGCCGCGATCACCGAGTGGTATGCGCGACATCACGGCGTCGAGCTCGATCCGGAGCGCGAGGCCATCGCCGTGATCGGCGCGAAGGAGGGCTTCTCGCACTTCGTGCTGATGACGGTGGGCCCGGGCGACGTGGTTCTGTGTCCCGACCCCGCGTATCCGATCCACCAGTACGCGGTGATCATCGCCGGGGGCGATCTTCGCACGGTCCCGCTGACGCCGGATTCGGACTTCATCGTGAACCTGGAGACGGCGATGCGGCGCACCTGGCCGAAGCCGAAGCTCCTGGTGCTCTCGTTTCCCGCCAATCCGACCACGCAGGTGGTCGACCGGGCCTTCTTCGAGCGGATCGTTGCCTTCGCGCGCGAGAACGACCTCATGGTCGTGCACGACTTCGCGTACGCCGAGATCTGCTTCGACGGCTACCGGCCGCCCTCGATCCTCGAGGTGCCGGGCGCGCGCGACGTGGCGATCGAGTTCGGCTCGCTCTCCAAGAGCCACTCGATGGCCGGCTGGCGGGTCGGCTTCGCGGCCGGCAACCCCGACATGATCCACGCGCTCGGCCGCATCAAGAGCTACCTCGACTACGGCATGCCGCAGCCGATCCAGATCGGCGCCATCGTCGCGCTGCGCGGGCCCCAGGACTGCGTCGCCGAGGCCGTCGCCACCTACAAGGAGCGCCGCGACGCGCTGATCGACGGGCTCGGCGCGCCCGGCGAAGGCGCCTGGAAGATCGAGAAGCCGCTGGCGACGATGTTCGTGTGGGCGCAGATCCCGGAGCCGCTGCGCTCGCTGGGCTCGCTCGAGTTCTCGAAGCGGCTGCTCCAGGACGCCAAGGTCGCGGTCTCTCCCGGCATCGGCTTCGGCGAGATGGGCGAGGGCTTCGTGCGCTTCGCCCTGGTCGAGAACCGCCACCGGATCCGACAGGCCGTGCGCGGCATCCGCCGCTTCCTGCGAGAGCACGGCGGATGAACCGCCAGGCCCGCGCGGCCGGCCGGTCCTCGCGCGCGAAGGACCGCGGGCTCGGCGTCGGGCTCATCGGTCTCGGGACGATCGGCGTCGGCGTCGCGAAGCTGCTGCAGCGCAACGCCGACGTCATCGCCGGCCGGCTCGGCGAGCCGCTGCGGCTGGTGCGCGTCGCCGACCTCGATCCCGCGCGGGCGCGCGGCGTCGATCTCGGCGGCGCCCGGTTCGACGCCGACGCCGACGCGCTGATCGACGACCCGAAGGTCGAGCTGGTGGTCGAGCTGATCGGCGGCTGCAAGGAGGCGCGGCGGCTGGTCCTGCGCGCGCTCGAGCGCGGCAAGCCGGTGGTGACGGCCAACAAGGCGCTGCTCGCCGAGCACGGCAAGGAGATCTTCGAGGCGGGCCGGCGCGGCGGCGCCGACGTCGCCTTCGAGGCCAGCGTCGGCGGAGGCATCCCGATCCTGCGCTCGCTGCGCGAGGGGCTGGCGGCGAATCGCATCCAGTCCGTGCACGGCATCATCAACGGCACGACCAACTATGTGCTCACCGAGATGGAGAAGGGAGGCGAGCCTTTCGAGGTGGTGCTCGCCCGCGCGCAGAAGCTCGGCTACGCGGAGGCCGACCCGAGCTTCGACGTCGACGGCATCGACGCGGCCCACAAGATCACGCTGCTGGCCGCGATGGCCTTCGGCGCGGAGATCACCGCGAAGGAGGTGCCCACCGAGGGGATCCGGGACCTGCTGCCGATCGATCTCGCATCGGCGCGCGAGTTCGGCTATCGCGTGAAGCTCCTGGGCATCACGAAGCTCCGGCGCGACGAGGCGGGCGGCGAGCGGATCGAGGTGCGGGTGCACCCGACGATGATCCCGGCATGGAGCCTGCTCGCAAAGGTGGACGGCGCGATGAACGCGATCGCCGTGCACGGCGACGCCGTCGGGCCGACCCTCTTCTACGGGGCCGGCGCCGGCGAGCAGCCCACCGCGAGCGCAGTGGTCGCCGACCTGATCGAGCTGGCGCGCGAGGTGCGCCGCGGCAGCGCGGGCCGGGTGGCACCGCTCTCGTACCTGCCCGAGTCGCTGGTGCCCAGGCCGTTCGTTCCGCTGGGCGAGCTCCACGCGCGCTGCTATCTGCGCTTCACCGCGGCGGACCGCCCCGGCGTGCTGTCGCACGTGACGGGCGTCCTTGGAGCCCACGAGATCTCGATCGAGTCGGTGGTGCAGCAGGGCCGCGGCGGCGGCGAGTCGCTCCCGATCGTCGTGCTGACGCACCCGGCGCGCGAGGCGGCGGTGCGCCGCGCGCTCGAGGCGATCGACGCGCTGCCCGAGGTCGCGCGGCCGACCCGGCTGATCCGCATCGAGGAGGAGCTCTGATGGCGAAGGGCTCCACCGCCTCCGCGGGCGGCAAGCCGCGCTACCGCGCCTGGTTCGAGTCGCTGCACGATCCGTCCGAGCGCTACGCGCTGGACGAGGTGGTCTACACCGCGCGCGACGGCGGCCTGCTGCAGGTGGTCCATGATCTGGGCGAGCTGCGCAAGACGCCGCCGGAGGCCTGGAAGCAGCTCTTCGGCGAGCGCTCGCACAAGAACGAGTGGCCCTACGGCTCCGGCGTCTGGGGCAAGAAGGAATGGGTCTGTCCCGAGCTCGACAACGAGAACGTGGTCTCGATGTACGAGGGCCACTCGAACCTCTTCTGGGCGGAGCGCTACGGCCGCGAGCTCGGCGTCGAGGACCTCTGGATCAAGCAGTGCGGGAACTCTCATACGGGCTCGTTCAAGGACCTCGGTATGACGGTCCTGGTGTCGATGGTCAAGGAGATGATCGCACGCGGCCGCTCGATTCCCGCGGTGGCGTGCGCCTCGACCGGCGACACCTCGGCGGCGCTCGCCGCCTACGCGGCGGCGGCGGGAATACCGGCGGTCGTCTTCCTGCCGCGCGGAAAGATCTCGGTCGCCCAGCTGATCCAGCCGGTCGCCAACGGCGCCATCGTCTTCGCGCTCGACACCGACTTCGACGGCTGCATGGAGATCGTGCGCAAGGTCGCCGAGCGCGACGGCATCTACCTCGCCAACTCGATGAACAGCCTCCGCATCGAGGGGCAGAAGACGGTCGGTGTCGAGATCGTGCAGCAGTTCGATTGGGAGGTGCCGGACTGGATCGTGATCCCGGGCGGCAACCTGGGCAACGTCTCGGCGCTCGCCAAGGGGCTCGACCTGATGGTCGATCTCGGGCTCGTCGCCCGGCGGCCGCGCATCGCGTGCGCGCAGGCCGCCGAGGCGAATCCGCTGTACCTCTCCTACCAGCGGGACTTCGAGGTGTTCGAGCCGATCGCGGCGCGCCCGACGCTCGCCTCGGCGATCCAGATCGGGAATCCCGTCTCGATCGAGAAGGCGATCGACGCGCTGCGGCGCTACGACGGCATCGTCGAGCAGGCCAGCGAGACCGAGCTCGCCGAGGCCTGCGCGCACGCCGACCGCACCGGGCTCTTCAACTGCCCTCACACCGGCGTCGCGCTGGCCGCGACGGCCAAGCTGTCGAAGCGCGGGACGATCCGGCCGGGCGACCGCGTGGTGGTGATCTCCACCGCGCACGGCCTCAAGTTCACGGACTTCAAGGTGCGCTACCACTCGCGCACCCTCGAAGGGATCGACCCCGAGCTCCCGAACCCGCCGATCGAGCTGCCGGCGCGCTATCAGACCGTGCGCGACGAGATGATGCGTCAGATCGAGCAGCGGTTCGGGCGCTAGCCCGTGTTCACAGGGATCATCGAGTCGGTCGGCCGCGTCGCCTCGCTCGAGCCGCGAGGCGAGACCACCCGGATGCGGATCCACGCGCCGGCGCTCGCCCCCGGCACGCCGATCGGCGCCAGCGTGGCCGTGAACGGCACGTGTCTCACGGTGACCGAGGCCGGCGCCGGCGCGCTCGCCTTCGACGCCGTGAAGGAGACGCTCGACCGCAGCGCGCTCGGCGATCTCGCGGTCGGCGCGCGCGTGAACCTGGAGCGCGCGCTGCGCGCCGACGGGCGCTTCGACGGTCACATCGTGCAGGGCCACGTCGACACCACGGGACGCATCCGGTCGCTCGAGCGCCAGGGCGAGGACGTGCGCCTCGCCGTGGACTGCGATCCCGACTTCGCCGGGCTGCTGATTCCCAAGGGCTCGGTCACCGTCGACGGCGTGGCGCTCACGCTCGTTCACGTGGAGCGGGCGGGCTTCGACGTGGCCCTGATCCCTCACACGCTGCGCGAGACGAACCTCGGCGATCGCGCGCCGGGCGATCGCGTCAATCTCGAGGGCGACGTGCTCGGCAAGTACGTGCTGCGCTATCTGGAGCGCGTGCTCGCCGAGCGCGATTCCCGGCGCGGCTGAGCCGCAGGAGGACCCCCGTGAACCGAACCCTCGACATCGCCTCGTCGCTTGCCGCCACCCTCGCCCGACTGGGCGCCGGCACCCGCGTCGGCCCGCTCGGCGCGCGCCCCGAGCGGCCGCTCGAGCTGTACGACTTCGAGGCGTGCCCTTTCTGCCGCAAGGTGCGCGAAGCGCTCTGCGCGCTCGATCTCGAGGTGCTCGTGTATCCCTGCCCGAAGGGCGGCAGCCGCTTCCGTCCGTCGGTGCGCGAGCGCGGGGGCAAGGAGCAGTTCCCGTTCCTGGTGGATCCGAACTCGGGAAAGGCGATGTACGAGTCGAACGAGATCGTCCGCTACCTGTTCGAGCGCTACGGGAACGGGCGCGTGCCGTTCCTCTACGCCGGCGGGCCGCTGCACGACGGGACGGCGATGCTCGCGTCGGCCCTGCGGCCGGGGCTCGGGATGCGCGCCGAGCCGTCGCGGGCGCCGGCGCAGCCGCTCGAGCTGTGGAGCTTCGAGGGCTCGCCGTTCTGCCGGCTGGTGCGCGAGCGGCTGTGCAGCCTCGAGATCCCGTATCGCCTGCACAACGTCGCGAAGGGAAGTCCGGGTCGCCCGGCCTTCGAGCGCCGCTCGGGGCGCATGATGGTGCCCTACCTCGCGGACCCGAACACGCAGGTCGAGATGTTCGAGTCCGCCGACATCGTGCGCTACCTCGAAGCGACCTACGGCGCCCCGTGAGCCGCCGCTTCCATCTCGTCGTCGTCCCCCACACGCACTGGGACCGCGAGTGGTACCGGACCCACGAGCAGTTCCGCTACCGGCTGGTGTCGCTGATCGACGACCTGCTCGAGCTGCTCGACGCGGATCCCGGCTTCCGCCACTTCATGCTCGACGGGCAGACGATCGTGCTGGACGACTACCTCGAGGTCCGGCCGCAGGCCCGCGGGCGGCTCGAGAAGCGGGTGCGCGAGGGGCGCATCGCCTGCGGGCCATGGCACGTGCTGCCCGACGAGTGGCTGGTGTCCGGCGAGGCGCTGCTCCGCAACCTTCGCATCGGCGTGAAGCGCGCGCAGGCCTTCGGCGGCGCGATGCCGCTCGGCTACGTGCCGGACCAGTTCGGCCACGTCGGCCAGCTCCCGCAGATCTTCGCGGGCTTCGGCTTCCCGGCGGCGCTGTTGTGGCGCGGCGTCGGCGCCGACGTCGACCGCACGCTGTTCTGGTGGGAGGCGCCGGACGGCACCCGTCTCCGGACGGTGTATCTGCCGCACGGATACGGCAACGCCGTGAGCCTGCCCAGCGATCCGGATGCGCTCGCGGCGCGGCTGCGCGGGGAGATCGAGAGCCTCGGCCGCCGCTCGGACGTCCCGGTGCTGCTCCTCATGAACGGGAGCGATCACGAGCGCCCGACGCCTGGGCTTCCGCGCGCGCTGGAGGCGGCGCTCGAACGGCTGCCGGACGCGACGGCGGAGATCGGCTCGCTCGAGCGCTTCGTCGCGGTCGCGACCGCTGCCGCGGACGGCGCGGCAATGCCGGTGCATCGCGGCGAGCTGCGCTCGGGCCTGCGCGCGCCGCTGCTTCCCGGCTGCGCCTCGGCGCGCGCGCCGCAGAAGCGTGCGGAGTTCCGGAACGACCGCCTGCTGACCCGCTATCTCGAGCCGCTGGCGGCCTGGCTCGAGGCCGCCGGCGGGCGGAGCGACGCCGAGCGAATCGACTTCGCCTGGCGCGTCGCGCTCGAGAATCACCCGCACGACTCCGTCTGCGGCTGCTCGATCGACGCCGTGCACGACGAGATGGACACGCGCTATCGCCGGGTCGCCGAGATCGCGGGCGCGCATCTCGAGGCCGTCGTGGCACAGCTCGCGTGCCGCATGGCTGCGCCGGCGGGCTTCGGACCCGATGCGCGCGGGGTGGTGGCGGTGTGGAACCCGAACGGCCCCGGGCATGCGGCGGCCGATGCGGAGCTGGACCTCGACGTCCCGCTCGGCCGGAGCGGCGCGCCGCGCCCCTTCCACCTCCGCCGCGCCGACGGAACCCGGATCCCGGTCACGGCCGAGGTGCTGAGGCCGGCGGGTTCGACACACAGCGGCGTGTTCGACGCCGCGGCGGTGGTGGCGCTGCTGCCCGGGCTCCGCCGCGAGTTCAACGCCCTCTACGTGAACGGGATCGCGACGCAGCGCCGCGGCGAGCGGCTCGAGGCGCGGGTGCGGCTCGGCGCCACGCCCGACCCGTCCTTCGACATCGACGCCGCCCGCGGCGAGGTCCTGCGCCTGCTCGAGGACTCGTCGATCCGCCGCGTCGCGGTCGAGACCGTGGAGCCGCCCCGGCTGCGGGTCCGCTTCGTCGACGACCTGCCCGGCCACGGGCTGCGCCTGCTCCGACTCGCACCGGGAGCCGCGCGCAGCGCCGAGCCGCTCCTCGCGGAGGCGCTCCCCGGCGCGGCCGCGGCCATCGAGAGCGCGAGCTGGCGGGTCGAGGCCGACGCGCGCGGTCGGGTCACGCTCTTCGCCAAGCGGGAGGGCGTGCGCATCGACGACGCGTTCCGCCTGATCTCCGAGGGCGATCGCGGCGACGAGTACAACTTCGATCCGGTTCCCGGCGACGCGCCGGTCGACGCGCCGGCGCGCGCGCGGGTGACGGCGCGGCGCGTCTCGGGAGGCGAGGTCGAGCTGCGGATCGCGGCCAGCTATCGCGTACCCGAGGGCCTCGCGGCCGGTCGCGGTGCCCGCAGCCGCCGTCTCGTGGCGCTCCCCGCGGAGCTGTCGCTTCGACTCGCGGCGGGCCTCGATCGCGTCGACGTCCGGCTGCGCGTCGCGAATCGCGCGCGCGACCACCGGCTGCGGCTCGCGTGCGCTGCGCCGTTCCACGCCGAGCGCTTCGAGGTCGAGTCGGCGTTCGAGGTCGCGGAGCGTCCGATCGCGCCCGCGCCGGACTCGTTCGGCGCGGCGAGGCCTTCGGAGCTCCCGATCGGCGCCGTTCCGCAGCGCACCTTCGCGAGCATCCTCGGCGCGCGCGGTGCAACGAAGCTGGCGCTCACCGTGGCGAATCGCGGGGTGGCGGAGGTCGAGGCACTGCAGGGCGCGGCGGGCTCCGCGCTCGCCCTCACCGTGCTGCGCGGGGTCGGCTGGCTCTCCCGCTCGGACCTCGCGCTCCGCCCGGGCCCGGCGGGCCCGGAGCTCGCGACCCCGGGAGCCCAGGTGCTCGGGGAGCACGAGATCGAGCTGTCGCTTCGCCTGCACGCTGCCGGCGACGAGCGGCGAGCCGCCGAGGCACATGCCTTCGCGTTCCCGCCCCTTGCGTTCGCGAGCGCCCCGCGCGCGGAGGGAGCGCTTGCCGACGGCGCCCGCCTCGTCGAGGTCGACGACCCGGCGGTCGCGGTGTCCGCGATCGAGCCGCTCGCCGAAGGAGGCGTCGAGCTGAGGGTGGTTAACCTCAGCGCGCGAGCGAGACGGGTTCGGGTGCGCTGGAACGGAGCCGGCGGGTCCGGGCTGCATCTCGTCGACCTGGGCGGACGGCCCGCCGGCAGCGGCGGGTTCGAGTCGGATCCGGGTGACGCGCGGGTGGGTCGCCTGGATCTCGGTCCGTGGAAGATCGCGGCGCTCCGAGCCGGCTGATTTTTGACCCGGAGGGCCGCGAGGTAGTGGTAAGATCAGTCGATTCCGCGACCCGCGGGGATCGGACGGCCCGTCGGTTTCCGGCAGATGATTCCGGCAGATGAGATGGGCGGGGAGGGCTCCCGTGAAGCAGCTGATCCAAGCCATCGTGCAGGCGCTCGTCGACAAGCCCGAGATGGTCCAGATCAAGGAGGTGATCGGCGAGCACGCGCACGTCCTCGAGCTGTCGGTCGCGAAAGAGGATCTCGGCAAGGTGATCGGGAAGGGCGGAGCGCACGCCTCCGCGATCCGCACGATCATGGCGGCGGCCAGCGGCAAGGAGAAGAAGCGCTACATCCTCGAGATCATCGAGCACTAGGACGTGGCGGTCGCCGCTCCCCGGTTCGACGCAGCACCCACCGTCGGCGCGCAGATCGAGGCCCGCGCCGCGCATCCCGAGGTCGCCGAGCGGGTCTTCCTCCGCCAGCACGAGCGGCAGTGGACCTATCGCCGCTACCGCGACGAGTGCGTGCGCGTCGCACGCTTCCTGCTCCGTCGCCTCCAGCCGATCGACGAGCGCCGTCCGGGTCACGTCGCGATGCTGCTCGAGAACCACCTCGAGATGCTCGCGCTGTACGGCGGGTGCGCCTACGCGGGGCTGACGCTCTTCGGAGTCAACACCGGCCTGCGCGGCGACACGCTCGCCGGCGTGCTCGAGCACTCCGGCGCTCGGGTCCTGGTGGTCGACGCGGCCCTCTATCCGGAGGTCGAGCGCATCCAGGGACGCCTCCGCCGGATCGCGCCGGAGAACGTGCTCGTGCTCGGCGCCGGCGCCGCGGGCACGAGCGGGGCGCATGACTTCGAGGCCCGTCTCTCCGACGAGGCCGGGGCGCCGGGGACGACTCTCGAGGCGCCCGGCCAGGCGGTCGATCCCTCGAGCAATCTGATGGTGATCTACACCTCCGGCACCACGGGGCTGCCGAAGGGGATCAACAACAACCACCTCAAGTTCTTCCTGATCGGCAAGGTCGTCGCCGCCAACCTCGGCCTCGGGCCGGACGATCGCGGCTACGCCTGCATGCCGCTGTTCCACTCGAACGCGATGTTCCTCGGCTTCCACCCCGCACTCGAGGCGTGTGCGAGCGTGGCCCTGCGCGAGCGCTTCAGCGCGAGCCGCTTCGTCCCCGACGTGCTCGACTACGGCGTCACCTTCTGGAACTACGTCGGCGAGCCGGTGCACTACGTGCTCGGCGCGATCGAGAAGCAGTACGGCGGCGACGAGGAGAAGATCGTGGCCGCGATCGCGCGCAATCCGCGCAACCGGTTGCGCTACGCGCTCGGCAACGGCGCCGCGCCGCCCGACATCGACCGCTTCACGCGCTGGCTCGGGCTCGAGGACATGTTCGAGCTCTACGGCTCGACCGAGGCCGCGATCAGCACCTTCCGCAAGAAGGGCGATCCGCGCGGCAGCGTGGGCGAGCTGACCGATCCGACCGTCCGGATCCTCCGAGGCGACGGCTCCGAGAGCCCGGCGGCCGACCTGGCCGCGGACGGGCACATCCGGAACTACGAGGAGGCGGTGGGCGAGATCTGTCGGGTGGCGCCCGACACAGGGCTCTTCCAGGGGTACTTCGGCAACCCCGACGCCAACGCGTCGAAGGTGCGCGACGGCGTCTACCACTCCGGCGACCTCGGGCACGTCGTGGTCCGCGACGGGCGCCGCTACCTCTTCTTCGACGGCCGCACCGACGACTGGATCCGAAAGGACGGCGAGAACTTCTCCGCGGCGCAGGTGGCGCGGATGATGCAAGAGCACGAGGACGTCGACCTCGCCGCCGCCTACGGCGTTCCCTGCGCCGTCTCGGACGAGCTGGTGATGATCGCCCTGAAGCTCCGCCCCGGCCGCGCCTTCGATCCCGAGGCCTTCTTCGCCTTCTGCGACCGGCAGGTGACGCACGGCGGCATGGACCGCAAGTGGTTCCCGGACTTCGTGCGCGTGGTCGACGACTTCGAGTTCACGCAGACGCAGAAGATCCTGGTGCGCGAGCTCAAGCGCGCGCACTTCAACCGGCGCGGCCTCCCCGGCGCGCCGATCTACTGGCGCGAGCGCGGGGATCGCGGCTTCAAGCCGTTCACCGCGGCCGACTACGAGGCGCTGCGCGAGGCGTTCCGCAGCGCGGAGCGCCTCTTCCTGCTCGAGCGCTGATCGATTTCGAATCTGCGCTCGCCGAGGACGATCTCGTAACCGGAGCGGGAGCTCCGGGGTCGTCCCGGCGGCGGGATGCGCCACCCGACCGCGGGCTTGCCCCGGGAGCCTGCCGGTCCGCCGGCTCGGCACGTCCGTTGCTCCTCTCTGGCGGGCCCGGCTGCTGGCCGGGTCCACGGGGGAAGGGGGGACGATGAGCGGAATCCTGGGGTCGGAGGAATCGCTGCGCAGGGGCCAGGAGCTCCTGCGCTCCGGACTGGAGAACGCGGCGCTCGAGCACTTCGCCAACGCGCACCGGCGCGATCCGTCGAATCCGCGCTACCGCTCGCACTACGGTTGGGCGGTGGCGCTGATCGAGCACCGCGTCGACCGCGGGCTGTCGCTCTGCAAGTCCGCCCTGCGGGACGCGCCCGACAGCCCCGATCTCTACCACAACCTGGCGCGCGTCCTGCTCGCGAGCGGTCGCAAGTCGGAGGCGTTCCGCTACGTGCGGCGCGGCCTGATGGTGGATCCGCGCCACGCCCCATTGCTCCTCGAATGGCGCCGCCTCGGTGTCCGCCGCGGCCCGGTGCTCCCCTTCCTCCCGCGCCGTCATCCGGTCAATCGATGGCTCGGGCGGCTCCGCGGCAAGCTGGTGCGGGACTTCATCCCGCGCGTCGATCTCATCGCCGAGCCCTCCTGAGACGCTCCGCCGCCCCGGCTTCGGTTGACTTCACCGGGCCGAATGGGTACTCATGCCGCCCGTTCCGGACTGGAGGGGGCCCGTGGGCAGCGTCGTAAAATGGCGTCGCAAGAAGATGCGCAAGCACAAGAAGCGCAAGCTTCTCCGCCAGCAGCGACACAAGCGCAAGCGCTGAGCCCGGCGCCGCGATGCGGCGCATCCTCCGATCGCTCCCGCCCAAGAATCCATTCGCGCGCCGCAGCTTCGATGCTCATCAGCTTGATTTTTTTGCGTTTCTGACTTGACTCACCTCCGAGAACGGTGTAAGCCTGACTCGCAAGAACGGCCGTAGAGCCGCGGATTGTGGCCACAACGAGGGCAGATTGCCTTCAAGTCGCCGGCTCCGGCGCCCGATGAGGGCGCACGAAAGAGGCTCTCGAAGAGCCTGGGCCGAGCGACGGGGACATGGGGCGGGTAGCGAGGACGCTGTCCGTCCGTCCAGTCTCGAGGCGCGCAGGGGCATCGGCT
>Ga0335070_10001126_pt1 | contig 30495 bp, 25 predicted proteins | sample Lox_Sample_13_FD_206722 | JGI IMG/M metagenome (GOLD analysis project Ga0335070, IMG submission 206722) | Soil microbial communities from Loxahatchee National Wildlife Refuge, Florida, United States - Lox_Sample_1.3 | ecosystem: Environmental > Terrestrial > Soil > Wetlands | place: USA...
TTTTCCGGGAAATCTTTTATAGTTCTGATTCTGATGAAATTAAACGGCAGAAAATACTGGACGCCTTTGATGTGTATAGAGCCACCGGACTTGACGGTGAAGGGAGGGTCCTTTTTACCGGATATTTTGAGTCTGTTTTGGAAGGTTCCCTGGAAAGGACGGATGAATACAGGTATCCGATTTATAGTACGCCTGATGACACGGTCGTGGTGAATTTAGGCAAATTCAACAAAAAGTATCTGAACGAGAAGATAGTCGGCAGGTTGAAGAATGGCGAGGTGATCCCGCATTTCACCAGGGCAGATATTGAAGATGAAGAATCTCTGAGCGGCAAAAATCTTGAATTGGCTTGGGTTGATGACCCGATAGACCTGTTTTTCCTCCATATCCAGGGCTCAGGAAAGATAAGGCTGCCGGATGGAAATTTCATGCAAGTGAGCTATGCCCAGTCGAACGGCCGTCCATACCGCAGTATTGGGAAGTACCTTATTGAAACGGGAAAGATAGCGGCAAGCGAAATATCCCACCAATCCGTGAAAAAATATCTCAGGGAACACCCCTATGAGCTATCCGATATCCTCAACTACAATGAGAGCTATGTTTTTTTTCGGGTTGTTGAAAATGGCCCGATAGGAGCCCTCGGCCTTACTCTGACTTCAGGCAGGTCGATCGCGACGGACCTCGCTTTATTCCCCAAGGGAGCCCTCGCCTTTATCAGACTGCGAAAGCCTATCTTTGATGAAAACGGCAACATCAATGCGTGGGAGAACTTCTCCCGCTTTGTTCTCAACCAGGACACCGGCGGTGTGATTAAAGGACCGGGACGCGTTGATCTGTTTTGCGGTACGGGCAGTGAAGCCGAGATGCTGGCGGGAAGCCTGAAGGAAAACGGGGAGCTTTATTTCCTCGTGAAAAAGAAGATCGGCCGAGCAGGTGCCCCGTCTGTTTCTAATACTGATAAGTGAAATAAAATGTATACTAGGCGCTGCCTATGGTAAAGCAGCACGGGTCTTCGGAGAGATAATCCAGCGTATAAGTGTAAGCACAGGATATTCTTCTGCATCATCCGCATATCTCTTTTGATCCCTTAATACAAAAAGGTAACCCCCGTCAAACCGTCATATCACGGTGGTTTGAATCATACAAAGTTTCCGAAGCCGCACTGCGTGTGCTTTTGCAAGGAGAATATTTTTAAAAATTGTCAGAATTTTCTTGATTGTTGCTTTTCTTTATGTTACGCAAGGCGCGGAATATCGAGATAATGAACCAATTCCTCCGTGGTTGAAAAATAAGTAACGCTCAATTACATTTGATATACAGATATTTCCAACAGTGGATATTCACTGTCATCATTTACTATTATTTAAGAATAATGCATATTAGATTTACCAATCGGTAGTCATGCCTTAAGTTGTGGGCTACCGATAGATGAATTAATTTAATTATTAAAATATTTTATGGAAAGGGGGATTTTGAAGGATGACGAAAGCAGAATTAATAGCGGTAATGGCAGGAGGAGCCGGCATCTCTAAAGCAGCAGCCTCAAAGGCTCTGGATGCGTATGTCGGTGCGGTAACCAAGGAGTTGAAGAAAGGCGGCAAAGTCGGCCTGGTCGGGTTTGGTACCTTTTCCGTCTCTAAGAGGAAAGCTAGAGAAGGAAGGAATCCACAGACAGGAAAGGCTATCAAGATACCCGCTAAAAAAGTTGTAAAGTTTAAAGCAGGCAAGGAATTGGCCAATAAAGTAAAATAGAAGATTATAAAATAGAGGTATAATATATATTAAGGCCTCCGGTTATTATGAATATCGGGGGCCTTACTGCATCAGGTGATGTCATTTCATTGACACGACCTTTTCTTTTTGTTATTGAACGTCTCGCAAAAATGTTATTGAATTGAGGAATACAAATTGGCAAAAAAGCGCATATTAAGCGGCATGCGGCCCACAGGGCCTCTGCACCTGGGAAACCTTCTCGGCGCCCTGAAAAACTGGATAGAGCTCCAGAATAGCGGTAATTACGACTGTTATTATTTTGTAGCCGACTGGCACGCGTTGACCAGCGAATATAATAATACGGATCTGATAAAAGAATATACACTCAATATGGTAATTGACTGGCTCAGCGCAGGTTTGGACCCTGCAAAGAGTACGCTGTTTATCCAATCAAGCATTAAGGAACATGCTGAACTCTTCCTCATCCTCTCCATGATTACTCCACTGCCCTGGCTTGAGAGGAATCCTACCTATAAAGAAGTCAAGGAGGAGCTTTCTGAAAAAGACCTCTCAACCTTCGGATTCCTGGGATATCCGGTTCTCCAGGCAGCGGACATTATCATGTACAAGGCTTACGGAGTGCCTGTGGGAGTGGATCAGCTTCCCCACGTGGAACTAACACGGGAGATTGCCAGGCGCTTCAATTTTCTTTACAAAGAAATATTTCCGATTCCTGAGACACTGTTGACGGATGTGCCGAAACTCTTAGGGATTGACGGGAGGAAGATGAGTAAATCATATGACAACGCGATCTACATAAGTGATCAGGGAGATATACTGAGGAAAAAGATCGAGGCCATGTTTACCGACCCGCAGCGCATGAGGAGAAAAGACCCGGGCAGGCCGGAGATTTGCAATGTATTCACCTTCCACCAGATTTACTCGCCGACTGACGATGTCCGGAATATATCCATTGAATGCAAAAGGGCTGGCATAGGCTGTACGGACTGCAAAAGGTCTCTTGCAGCCGTGGTAATAGAGGGTATGAGGCCGATTCATGAGCGCCGTGATTATTTTCTGGGGCATATAGACGAAGTAAGAAGTATTATCGAGGACGGGAATACCAGGGCAGCCAGGATAGCCCGTTCCACAATGGAAGAGGTCAGGGAAGCCGTTAAAATCTAGTAATTATCGTTTTGCTTCGTCCGTGTCACCCAGCAAGATTCAGGTTCATAATTTATGATTTCTCGTCTATCCTTCAGTTTTATTATTTATAATTTATTGGTGCTTCATTATGGGTTATGAGGTTAAACTGGATATATTTGAGGGTCCCCTGGATCTATTGCTTTATCTTATCAAGAAGAATGAGATAGATATATACGATATACCCATTGCACTTATTACGGAACAGTATCTTGAACATCTGGAGATGATGAGATATCTTAACTTGGACGTTGCTGGGGAATACTTGCTTCTGGCATCGACGCTGATCCATATAAAGTCGAAAATGCTTCTTCCGGCTCAAGAGGAGGGGGATGAAGAGAATGAAGAGGAAGAGGATCCGCGCGCAGAACTTGTCAAACAACTGCTTGACTATCAGATTTTCAAGGATGCGGCGATGCAGTTGGAACAAAGGCCTCTTTTAGAGAGGGATATCTTTATTAGGGGACATTCCGTTGAGCAGCAGGATGCCGAAACAGGAATAAACGAAACCGACATGGAGCTTAGCGTTTTCGAGCTTGTGGAGGCTTTTTACAGGATCTTTTCCGCCGCAGGACAGAAGGAATTAATGGAGATTGATGTTGAAAAGATGTCTCTTACAGACAGGATAAATGAAATCATGGAAAGACTTTCTGAAAAAAAGAAGCTGACCTTTGCCGAGTTGCTGGGAGATTATTCAGACAGAAGAATGATCCTGTATACTTTTCTCGCACTCTTGGAACTTATGAAATTAAGAATGATCAGGGTCTATCAGGCCAGTTCCTTTGGCGTAATTAGAGTGGTTCTTGCCGCGGAGATATAATGGAAGAGACGAAGGCAATAATAGAAGCTATTATTTTTGCTTCAGAAGCCCCTATTTCAGTTGATAAGATCAGGGAAGTTTTGTCCAATGTTGAAAAAACGGAAATTGCCCGCCATCTGCAAGACCTGGTTGCCGAATATGAAAATAGATGGGGCGGATTTCTTCTTCAAGAGGTAGCCGGAGGTTTTCAGTTCAGGACAAGGCCGGACCTCAGTTCCTGGATGACTAAATTAATGCGGGGAAAACCAGCGATGATGTCACATGCAGCAATGGAAACCCTCGCTGTCATTGCTTACAAACAGCCGGTAGTGAAGTCAGAAGTAGACAGGATTAGAGGTGTCGATGTCGGCAGCTCTCTCAAGAGCCTGCTTGAGAAAAAGCTTGTGAGAATTATGGGACGAAAGGATGTCCCCGGGAAACCGATTATGTACGGTACAACAAAAAAGTTCCTTGAGGTATTTAATTTAAAGGATCTGTCGGAACTGCCTACTCTAAAGGAACTGAAGGATTTGCAAGAGGGGACATAATCAAATAAATCCTAAATTCTAATATCCAAATTCTAATATCCAAATTCTAATATTTTGAAAATTTGGATCTTGATATCATTAAGGATTTAGGTTCTACATGAAAGAACGTCTTCAAAAGATTATAGCCGCATCCGGAATTTCATCAAGGCGAACCGCCGAAAAAATAATTACAGAAGGCAGGGTTACTGTAAATAACGCAATTGTCAGGCAATTGGGCACAAAGGCAGATATTAACGTGGATGAAATTCGCGTTGACGGCAAGCTGATTTTGCCTGAAGAATCAAAAGTTTACCTGCTGTTGAATAAGCCAAAGGGGTACATGACAACGCTTTGTGACCCGCAGGGACGGCCTGTCGTTGCAGATTTGCTCTCCAGTATATCGGAAAGGATATTTCCCGTTGGACGATTGGATTACGATTCTGAAGGCTTGCTGTTAATGACCAATGACGGGGATTTCTCCCTGAAAATACAACACCCCCGATTCATGATTCCCAAAACATATATGGTCAAGATCGAAGGGAATCTGACAAACAATGATATCAAGATGCTTCAAGACGGTATTAAGTTGAAAGACGGAAAGTTTAAACCCGATAGTTTTCATATACTTAAAGCAAACAGAAAGAGCTGCTGGCTTTCTTTGACCATTGTGGAAGGCAGAAAAAGAGTGATTAGGAGGGTATTTGAATCGTTGGGCCATACAGTTGTCAGGCTTGTCCGGACCGCCGTTGACGGCATAGATTTAGGTAACGTGAAGGTTGGAACATTCAGGCATTTGACCAGGAAAGAAGTTCAGACACTGCTGTCTTTTGTGAAATAATTTTTTCGAAGTACCTAAATTCCATGAAAATTTGTCTTGACATTAAAATAAAAATAAATAATATTCGTTTAAAAATAGAGATAAATTGCCACGTTATTTAAAAAGATCCTTTCATTTTTATTACTGCTCAAAAATTGTCATAACTAAGCGTCATGAGGAGGGCGTATGAATAAATCTGGACTTATTGAGACTTTAAGCAGGAAAGAGAACTTGACGGAGAAAAAGGCGATTGATGTTGTTAGTCTGGTTTTTAAAGGCTTTACCGATGAACTAAAAAAAGGTGGCAGGATAGAAATCCGAGGATTTGGCAGTTTTGTCGTAAGAAATTATAACGCCTACACCGGTAGAAATCCCAAGACAGGGAAAAATATAAGGGTAATGCCGAAGAAACTGCCTTTTTTTAAAGTAGGTAAAGAACTCAAGGCAAAAGTTGACGGCAAGAAGTAGATCAGTATCTATTATTGAATAAATATTGACCATTACGAGTTGTCTAATATTATAAGCTGGATATAAGGGGATCATTTTGTGATCCCTTTTTTAGCGCTCTTCGCACGTACATGTTAAAATTCTTTCAACCCATCTATCAGGAAGAACTTTCGGGGCTTATTGATTACCTGTAGGGGCGTAAGAGGCATTCTGCTAGCAAGATCGTTACTTTGAATAATCAGACACCGACTAATCCAGGCTATGAAGAAAAAGGACGCAGATTGCCTTTTCTTCATATTATTCTTTTTCTGCTTACGCTTTTCTGCACCCTTATTGCCGGTACCTTACAACAAGGGGTCAACCCGCTCGAGAATCCCTTGCTGCTCTGGAAGGGAATACCTTTTTCATTTACACTCCTGCTGATTCTGGGTACGCATGAATTCGGCCACTACTTTATATCCAGGAAACATCATATAGATGTAACACTTCCGTACTTCATACCGGCACCTTCCTTTATCGGAACTTTCGGGGCGTTCATCAAGATGAAATCACCCATTATGGATCGACGGATTCTTTTGGATGTCGGCGCTGCCGGCCCTCTCTCGGGTATGTGTGTCTCAATTCCGGTGCTGTTAATAGGCCTTTATCTTTCGGAGATCAAATATGAACCGGTGGAAACTGGGGTAAATCTCGGCTCCTCCATTCTTTTCTATCTTATGAATTGGGTAGTTCATGGGTCTTTGCCTGACAACGCAAACCTTATTCTCCATCCGATAGCATTTTCCGGCTGGATTGGATTGCTGGTTACTTGTCTGAATCTGCTTCCCGTGGGTCAACTTGATGGAGGTCATGTGGCCTACGCTATCATCGGCCCTAAGCAAAGGATTGTGGCAAAGATGGTGCTCGTCGTTCTTGTTATCTTGGGTGTCACAAGCTGGAGCGGTTGGCTTATATGGGCAGGTATCCTGTTTATTATGGGTGTAAATCATCCGCCGGTTATTTACGACTGGATCCCTCTTGATAGAAGAAGAAAAGTCATCGGCTGGATAACCATATCAGTATTTGTCATGACCTTCACACCTGTGCCGTTCTGATTTATATCAGGCCCTCTTCACGAAAACTGAAAAATCTGTTTTCACCGATAATGAGGTGATCATGCACAATGATATCCAAAATCTTCGCTGTTTCCTGGATTGTTTTCGTCAGCCGAATGTCAGCATCGGAGGGCTTTACATGGCCTGATGGATGATTATGAACCAGGATGATGGCTGATGCCTTTCTCTTCAAAGCATTTTCAAGGACCTTTCTCGGATAAACAACAGCCTGATTGACAACGCCTTCCTCGATAGCTTCAATCTCTGTAATCCTGTTTTGCGCGTTCAGGTAAATGACACAGAATTGCTCGTCCTTGATACCGCCCATGTAGGTCTTGCAGTAATTCAACAATTCACTCGTGCAGTTTATCTGGGGTTTTTCCTTTGCCTTTTCTTTTAGGTACAGGGCACCAAAGTCCTTTATGAGCTTTATCAGTATTGCCGTATGGGTGCTGATGCCTTTGATCTTCTCGAGACTGTTTTTCTCTGCGTCTACGATGCCCTTTAGGGAACCGAATTCACGAAGGAGCTCCTTGGCCAGTGGTTTGACATCTTTTCGAGGGATGGCATACGATAAAAGAAGTTCCAGGACTTCATAATCATGAAACGCATCAACGCCTGATTCAGAAAATTTCTGCTTCAGGCGCTGACGATGATTTTTATAGGATGGGTTATTGGGAGGCATGCTCGTGGCAAATCTTATTATTCCATCTTTCAGTTGAATCAGCCTAGATTGGCTTTTACGAAATCCCAGTTTATGAGCTTATCGATGAACGCTGTAAGATAATCCGGCCTCCTGTTCTGGTAATCAAGATAATATGCATGTTCCCAAACGTCCACAGTTAGCAAGGGCTTCAATCCATGTGCTATCGGTGTATCGGCGTTGGCGGTCTTTGTGACTTTTAACTTGCCGCCGTCCAGGACCAGCCATGCCCAGCCGCTGCCGAACTGCGTAACACCCGCATTCTTGAATTCTTCCGCAAATTTTTCAAAACTTCCCCAGGCTGCGTTGATTTTATCGGCAACTGATCCAGTCGGCTTTCCGCCGCCCTTTGGTTTTATGCACTGCCAGTAAAACGAATGGTTCCACACTTGCGCTGCATTATTGAAAACACCTGTTTTTGCAGCATCGCCTGCCGTCTTCTTGATGATAGATTCCAACGGCACATTGGCCAGGTCTGTTCCCTCAATCAGTTTGTTTGTATTGTCCACATATGCCTTATGGTGCTTCCCGTAGTGAAACTCCAAAGTGTTCGCACTGATCACAGGCGCCAGCGCATCCTTCGCATAGGGCAGTTCGGGTAACTGAATAGCCATAATCCGTCCTCCTTTCATTTCAAATAGTACTTATCTCGTGTTGTATGGGGTATAACAACTAAATAATAACACATTAATATTTCAGTATGCAAGAAATGATCGGACCGGCAAGATGGCAAATGGGAAGATGAAATACCGCTTGCATAGACTTGTTTTGATTATAGTCATCCCAAATTTTTGTCACCTTCTACTTTTTGATGAATCTTTTATAGGTGAGACTTGAGATAAAAAGCATGAAATTAATTAAGACAACAGTTGCCCCTGTGGGAAGGTCAAGGAAAAAAGAGAAAACAATTCCCAAGACTACTGACGTAACTGCCGATAATGAAGCAGTAACCATCACCGCCTTAAAGCTTCTCGCGATCTGGAGCGCGGTTACCGCAGGGAATATTAATAGTGCGGAGATCAGCATGATGCCTACTACTTTCATGGATAAAACGACTGTTACTGCTGTTAGGAGAACAAATATTGAATTGATGAACTTCGTATTGATGCCCGAGACTTTTGCGGAGTCTTCATCGAAGGTGATGGACAATAGCTCATTGTAATAAAAGATGATAACCGTGATAACCAATATCGAAAGTACAATGGAGATAACTACCTCGGCATTACTGATTGCCAGGATACTGCCAAACAAATAGCTGAAAAGGTCAACATTAAAACCGCCGGCAATACTGGATAGCATAACACCGACTGCAACGCCGAGGGATGAAACTACGCCTATTGCGGCATCTCCGTATAATCTTGCCCTTTCCGTCAGCTTTAAAATGCCGAGCGAACATACCATGACAAGAGGAATAGACACGTACAGAGGGGACATTTTCAGAAGCAAAGCCAGCGCCACACTGCCGAATGTAGCATGGGCAAGGCCGTCACCTATGAGAGAAAACCTTCTTAATACCAGGAATACACCCAGTGTAGAGCAAAGTATCCCGATGAATAAGCCGGCAATCAGCGCCCGTTGGATAAATCCGTATCGGAGAAATTCAGTCAGTTCCATGAGTTCCCTAAGAATGAGCCAGGTCCTGATTAATGCCTGTGGCAGATAACGTGTTGAGCATACTCGCCAAAGAATTGGGTGATTTCACTTGATTTGCAAAAATCATCAAAGCTTCCATAAAAGATAAGCTTCTTATCAATATATAGTAACTTTGAAGTATATCTCCCAATGTTACCCATATCGTGAGTGACAATTATAACGGTGACCTGTTTCTTCTTATTAAGGTTGTTCATGATATCAAAAAAACGATCCCGCATTTCCGGGTCCAAAGCGTCCGTTGGTTCATCGAGAATAATGAATTCGGGATTATTCACAAGGGCTCTCGCAACAAGGGTCCTCTGTTGCTGACCGCCGGAGAGTTCTCCTATGGGTGTGTTTTTGAGGTTCTTTATACCGAGCAGTTCGAGGATATTATCGACTGCAGTATAATCGGACCTACTTATATGTTTGGGAAAGCTTTTTTTAGAAAGCAGCCCCATGGCTACAACTTCGCTTACTGTTGCCGGGAAACGTGGATTAAAGGCGGCCATTTTTTGAGGAAGATATCCTATTCGATCCCATTCGGAAAATGTGCTGATGTCTTTATCAAAAAGTAGAATCTTTCCGCCGTACGGTTTTAACAATCCGAGGATAATCTTTATTAAAGTGGTCTTCCCCGAACCGTTTGGTCCGACAAGACCGATATAATCACCTGCCTTAATGGAAAATGAGATATCACTCAAGACATCCAAGGAATTATAACGGAAATAAAGATTGTCTATGGAAAGGATATCTATGGGCATTGCAATCCAACCTTAAGGTTTTTCAAATTATTTTCCATCAAGGAAATAAACTGTACCCCGCTGTTCATCTCTTCCCTGGTTACATTATGGGCTCCGTGGAGCATTAAGAGGCTGCAGCCTGTTTCTCTTGAGACTACTTCACCCACTTTCGGCGTTATGAGCTCTTCATAGAATATGTAATTAACCCCATATTTTTTTACCGTGTGAGTCAGTTCAACAAGGCTTTTGGGAGTCGGTTCTGCGTCTGGAGCAAATCCTTTATATGCGGATATATATTTTAGGTTATATCTTTTTGCGAGATAGCCGAAAGCAAAATGTCCTGCATGGATGATGATCTTATTTCTGCATTTTGACAGTGTGTCTTTATATTTGTTGTCGAGCTCCTCAAGCTTATTCTTGAATTCATTAGAGTTGTTTGTGTAAAAATCTTTATTTTGGGGGTCTTTGGCAATCAAGGCGGCGGCAATAGTATCGACCATTTTAATGGCGTTGGAAAAATCAAGCCATATGTGGGGATCCTGGCCTTCTGATTCGTGTTTGTGGGCTTGTTCAGTTTGTTCATGTATATGAGTTCCCTGTATCAATGCTAAACCCTTGCTTGTGTCAACAACGGTAAGTCCTCTGGTATCAATACCCTTTAACAGATTAGGAACCCATGGCTCCATAGACTCGCTCGTAAAGATGAAGAGGTCCGAATTCTGTATCCGTGTTACGTCAGCCGGTCTGGGTTCAAAGGTATGGGCTTCCACACCTGGCGGCAGCAGCAGGCTCACCTCCACCTTTTGTCGGCCTATGTTTTTCGCAAAATCGTAAAGAGGAAAGAGGGTAGTTACGATCTTAAGCCTTTCCTGGTCAACAGACTTTTTTTCATTTTTCTGGCAGGATGGCAGGAATAGAAATGATAAAATTGTGATTGATAAGAAAAGGTATATAACTTTTTTCATTTTTTACCTCAAATATTTAAAACTTTATCTAACATAAACAAAACCCCTTTTCAAATTACATTCTCAATCTGTAAGAGTTTTTTCTTGACAAATATCGGATTTTATATCAATTTGAATGCCAATTCATTTTCTGAATTAATATTCTAATATTTGAATTAAAGTTCAATTATGGAAAAGTCGAAAAGAAAAGAAATGGAGTTTCAGCTCCGCAGGAATGAAATCCTGAGTGAGGCGGAGAAGATTTTTGCTTTGAAGGGGTTTCATAATGCGACTATGGCCGAGATTGCCAACGCCGCGGGTTTTTCCATTGGGACTCTTTATCATTTCTTTGACGGGAAACAAAACCTGTATGCGACAATGGTTACTGAAAAACTTGAGAAAATGTATTCTGAAATCAGAGAGTCGGTTAACAGGGAGGAGATGATAATAGATAAAATAAAGAAATTAGTAGAATCGCAGTTTAACTTTGTTGAGAACAACGTTGATTTCTGTGACCTGCTTATTCGCGGCGAGGGAACGACCGTCTCAGAAGGAGGAACCTTACTCAAGGAAAAATTGATAACCGACTACTTCAAGCATGTTGATTTTGTAGCAGACATCATGCGTATGGGTACAAACACAAAGATACTAAGGGCTAATGATCCGCAGATGATGGCATATACGCTCCTTGGCATTATCCGCTCGTTCATATATTATTGGATGTTTAGAGAAAGGGATACTCATCTGAGTGATAAAGTCGATTGTGCCAAGGACATCTTCCTGAAAGGAATAATTCTGAAGGTTAAGTGATGATTGATCGCCCTTACTGGACTATCATTCTATTAATACTGTTGCTAACGGCTATTCCGGCATGTCTGCATGCCGGAGAGTATTCACTTGAAGACCTGTATCGCATTGCATTGGAGAGGGCAGAAAGAATCAAACTTTCGGAAGAGGATCTGTATATAGCTAAAACCGGCAAGGACAAGGCCATAGCGGCACTTCTTCCGAAGTTGTCTGCCTTCGGCAGTTATACAAGATATACGACAGAACAATACAATGATCAGGGAACGCTTCTTCAACCCAACAGCGCGACTGCTTGGGGTCTAAGGGCGGACGAGTCGTTATCTGTGAGCGGGCGTGAGCTTACTGCATTTAATATTTCAAAAGAAAACATCGTGAAGAGCCAGTATGACCTTTATGCGATACGGGAGGGTTATCTTTTAACGATCGCATCTGCTTACTATGATGTCATGAAGGCTAAAAAATCCCTCGATATTGCCCAGTCTAATCTGGAGAGGCTCAGCAAGTATAGAGATGCCGCAGAAAAGCGGTTGAAGGTGGGAGAGGTTACAAAAACAGTCCTTTTCCGTGCAGAAGGGGAGCTTTCAGGCGCCAGGTCCGATGCTGTGAAGGCAGTAAATGCTCTCGAACTCACGAAGGCCGTACTGGCAAGGACAGTCGGCATCGAGGGAGATTTTCGACTTAAGGAAACAGCCTCGGAAGAAATGCAAATATCGTCAGAGACAGATTTCCAGAAGCTGGCATTTTCCCGGAGGGCGGACTTGAGGAGCCTTGAAATACAGAAGAAGATGGCTGAAGAACAGGTTCAGTATACGAGAGGCGGGTATTGGCCGACATTATCCCTTTCGGGAGTATATGCGGGAACCGATCAATCACCGGATACGCTGACTCTGATTAAAGACAGCAGATATGGGCTGGTGTCTTTGAACTTTCCTTTTTTTGAAGGCGGACTGACGAGGGCACAGGTCAATGAGGCCAGAGCAAGGGAGAGACAATCCGGACTACTTTACGAAGATTTCAAGAAATCCATAGCGGTTGAGGTGCAGGGTGCTTACCTTGATCTCGTGACGCAAAAAGGTATTTTGAAATATCTGGAGGACCAGGTAGTCTACGCCAGGGATAATTTCAATGCCGTTTCCAAACAATTCGAGTTCGGACTGGCCCAGAGCCTCGATGTTATGGATGCCAATACGCTGCTGGTTACGGCAGAAAGAAGTCTGGTACAGGCAGTCTACGACTATCAGGTCGCTATCCTAAGAATGAAAAAGGCGACAGGAACGCTCCTTAAAGCAGTCACAGGTAACGGGTCATAACGTTAGGTGAACTATACACTGGTTGATAGGTAAAAACATGTCATATTATCATTTGAGAGATTTTACTTTTTGTGCTGCCAAGTGGTTCCTTTTTGTTATAACCTTTGCAGTCATGATTCATGGCTGTTCATCGAAAGAAAAACCCACAATGCCTCTTCCTCCTGTCACTGTCGCGGCGGCAGTCGCAAAGACAATTCCTGTCCAGATTAACGCCGTCGGGAACGTCGAACCTTATCAGACTATATCGGTAAAGGCCCAAATTACGGGAGAGATTACAAAGATCAATTTCAAAGAAGGTCAGGATGTGAGAAAAGGTGATCTTCTCTTTGAACTGGACTGCCGTCCCTATGTAGAGGCATTGAAGCAGGCCGAGGCCAATCTTGCCAGGGATACAGCCCAGGCAAAGAACGCCGAGGTCGATCTGCAGCGATATACGGCCCTCCTGCAGGATCAATTCGTGACGAGGCAACAATACGACCAGGTGCGCACGAACTGGACCGCCCTGGAAGCAACTTTGAAGGCCGATAAGGCCGTTGTGGAAAACAGTCGTGTGCAAGTTCAATACTGTTCAATTTATTCCCCCATCAACGGCCGTACAGGATCAGTAAAAGTGCACCAGGGCAACATTCTAAAGGCCAATGATGTGGAAGTCGTAGTTGTCAATCAGATACAGCCCATCTATGTCACGTTTGCCATTCCTGAGAAGGATCTGCCGGAGGTAAAAAAGTACCAGGCCCAGGGTAGGCTCAAAGTTGATGCCATGATGAACGGCGATCCACGTCCCGAAACAGGTGAGTTGACTTTTATCGATAATGCCGTAAATAAGGCAACGGGCACCATTACTCTCAAAGGGACTTTTGCGAACCGCGAAAAGCGCCTCTGGCCCGGTCAGTTTGTCAGTGTCGTCTTGACGCTCACAACCATGCCGGATGCGATAGTAGTCCCTTCGCGCGCGGTTGACACAGGCCAATCCGGCCAATATGTCTTTGTCATTAAGCCTGACCTCACAGCGGAAATGAGACCGGTCACGATCGGTTCTTCGATCGGTGGCGAAACCGTGATACTTAATGGACTCCAGGTGCGAGAACAGGTAGTCACGGATGGACAGTTGCGTCTCATTCCAGGCACTAAGGTGCAAATTAAGGAAACACCCTGATACGACATGGGTAAGGGGTTAGATGAACTTTTCAGAAATCTTCATACGTCGGCCGATTATGACGACGCTCGTCATGGCGGCGATTCTCCTCTTCGGTATTGTCGCTTACAGATCACTTCCTGTCAGTGATTTGCCCAACGTGGATTTTCCGACAATCCTCGTATCGGCAAATCTACCGGGTGCAAGCCCGGAAACCATGGCATCTTCGATTGCAACGCCGCTTGAAAAGCAGTTCTCCACAATCGCGGGCCTAGACTCCATGACCTCAACTAACGGCATCGGAATAACAAAAATTACTCTGCAATTCAATCTGAGACGGAATATTGATGCGGCGGCCCAGGACGTTCAAACAGCCATAGCCACGGCAATAAGTCAGCTTCCCCAGAATATGCCGTCACCCCCTACGTTTCGGAAGGTGAACCCTGCAGATTACCCTGTCCTTTATATCGCCATGAACACTCCCACACTGCCACTCTCGGCAGTTGATGAATATGCGGAGAATCTTCTTGCCCAACGTATTTCAATGATCAGCGGTGTGGCCGAGGTTATGGTATATGGTTCCCAGAAATATGCCGTCCGTGCCCGCCTCGATCCGAAGGCACTAGCAGCTAGGTCGATAGGTATCGATGAGGTCGTAAGTGCGATAGCATCAGGAAATGTCAATCTCCCTACAGGTACCCTTTGGGGACCCCATCAGGCTTTTACAGTTCAAGCCACTGGGCAGCTCTACAACGCGGCAGCCTACAGGCCACTCATCGTGGCCTACCGTAGTGGCTCACCAGTCAGGCTCGGGGAGCTGGGTCATGTGGTTGACAGCGTCGAGAATGACAAGGTGGCGGCATGGTTCAATGACAAACGGGCAATTGTCTTGGCCATCCTGCGCCAGCCCGGTACGAATACTATAGAGGTTGTACAATCGATCAAGGACATACTGCCGCAGTTTAGCCGAGAGATCCCGGCGTCGGTGAGTCTTGATATCCTCTATGACCGGTCAGTGCCCATCAAGGATTCGTCCAGAGACGTCCAAGTCACTCTTATCCTGGCCCTGGTTCTAGTCATTGCCGTGATCTTTGTCTTTCTCCGTAATCTTTCGGCAACTGTCATACCAAGCCTCGCCCTGCCCATGTCGATCATTGGTACCTTTGCGGTAATGTATCTTTGCGGCTACAGCCTGGATAATCTTTCCTTGATGGCCCTCACACTTTGTGTCGGCTTTGTAGTGGACGATGCCATCGTCATGCTGGAGAACATTGTCCGTCACATGGAGCATGGTGAAGGACCGGTTGACGCGTCCCTCAATGGATCGCGTGAGATAGGTTTCACCATACTTTCCATGACTCTCTCTCTTGTAGCTGTTTTCATACCAGTTCTCTTCATGGGGGGTATAGTCGGCAGGCTGCTTCACGAGTTTGCCGTCACGATAGCCGTCGCTGTTCTTATCTCCGGATTTGTATCGCTGACACTAACCCCCATGCTGTGCAGCCGTTTTCTCAGGCCGCCTGCCTCAGAGAGACACGGAAGGCTCTATCAGATTTTCGAGCGGTTCTTCGATGGGATGCGTCGCCTCTATGAAATAACACTTAAATGGGCGCTCACATACAGGCTTACAACCCTGATTATCTCCCTAATCTTCCTGGTCGGCGTTATCGGGTTATATTTCATTACGCCAAAGGGATTTCTCCCCAGTGAGGATACGGAACGGCTAGTCTGTTTTACAGAAGCGTCGGAGAGCATATCATTTAACTCGATGGTCGAACACCAGAAAAAAATTGCCGCCATTGTACGCGAGGATCCGAATGTCATGAATGTTATGTCAAGTGTAGGAGCCGCGGGCACCAGCGTATCACCAAACTTAGGCCGCTTGTTCATTCGCTTGAAGCCCAGGAGCGAGCGTGATCTCAGTGCGGATGAGGTGATTCAGGAGCTAAGACCAAAACTTGCGACAGTACCGGGTATCCGGGTTTTTATACAGAACCCGCCGCCGATAAATGTTGGCGGACTCTTGACGAAGAGCCAGTATCAGTTCTCATTGCAGAGTGCTGATATCAATGAGCTTTATAAATACGCGCCGACTATGGAGGCGAAGCTGAGGGGATTACCCGGTTTTCTGGATGTGACGAGCGACCTTCAGATCAAGAGCCCCCAAGTTTACGTAAGGATAGATAGGGACAAGGCGTCGGCCCTCGGCCTTACTGCGGGCCAGCTGGAAGATGCCCTTTCAAGCGCTTACTCGTCCCGTGAGATATCGACGATCTATGCACCGAACAACCAGTACTGGGTCATCATCGAACTTGAGCCGGAGTATCAGATGGATCCTTCAGTGCTTTCTCTCCTTTATGTTCGTTCCTCATCGGGCAATCTCGTTCCCCTGAGCACCGTAGCAAGTCTGGAGAGGACCGTAGGTCCTCTTACCGTTAATCATCTCGGGCAGCTTCCTGCTGTGACGATTTCCTTCAATCTTGCACTCGGGAAATCACTTGGTGATGCTGTGGAAGGTGTACAGAAGACGGCGTTGGCGACCCTGCCGGATACGATCACGGGCAGCCTCCAGGGTACAGCCCAGGCCTTCAAGTCGTCAATGGCGGGGCTCGGTATACTGATTCTCGTTGCTGTCCTGGTAATTTACATCGTACTTGGTATTCTGTACGAAAGTTACATCCATCCGATTACGATACTTTCGGGGCTCCCTTCTGCCGGGCTCGGGGCGCTTCTGACCCTGCTCTTGTTTCATATCGATCTCAGTCTGTACGCCATTGTGGGAGTTATAATGCTTATCGGTATTGTGAAGAAAAACGCGATTATGATGATTGACTTCGCCCTTGAGGCGGAGAGAACTGAAGGGAAAAATCCGGAGGAGGCGATCTTTCAGGGAGCGCTCATCCGCTTCCGGCCCATTATGATGACGACCATGTCGGCACTCATGGCCACACTGCCTATCGCCCTCGGTTGGGGCGCTGGTTCAGAATCGCGGCGGCCTCTGGGTATGGCTGTCGTAGGCGGTCTTGTATTTTCGCAGATAGTGACGCTCTATATCTCCCCTGTCATCTACATTTATCTCGATAAATTTCAGAAATGGGTGCGCAGTCATTTTAATCGGTCTCGGGGTAGAGCATGAAGCGAACAGGCAAAAAGGGGTTTTTTTCATGGTAAAAAAAGATGAGAAAATAACTTTGGCGGACTTGATTGTGGTCATATATATGAGCTTGGCCTTTTTCCTTATTCCCGGGTGTGCAAAAGAACAAAAAAGCGGTGATTTATCTCAACCGGCGGTACAAGTATATGAAGTCATCCAGCAGGACGTACCTGTGTATGCGGAATGGATTGGTACTACGGATGGCATGGTGAACGCCATAATCCGCGCCCAGGTGCAGGGATATCTCATTAAGCAGAACTACCATGAAGGTGATTTCGTCAGGAAGGGGCAGATACTTTTTGAGATTGATCCGCGTACCTTCAGAGCAGCTCTTGATCAGGCAAAAGGACAGCTTGGCGAACAGACAGCACGATGGCAGACGGCCAAGGCGAATCTCACTAGAATAATACCTCTCGCCGAGCAAAATGCGGTGAGCAAAAAAGACCTGGATGACGCAATAGGGCAGGAGAAGGCGGCACACGCGGCGGTTATTTCCGCGGAGGCATTTGTGGAAAAAGCGAGACTGGACCTCGATTTCACGAAGATCGTCTCTCCCGTGGACGGAATCGCTGGTATAGCTAAGACCCAGATCGGTAATCTCGTAGGTCCAGGAGTCACTGAAGAACTGACTACAGTTTCTACAGTCGATCCCATAAAGGTCTATATCTCCGTAAGTGAGCAGGAATATCTTATCGGCACAGGAAAAGGCAAAAATGGTTTCAAAGGAAACTCCCTGGAGATGGTTCTTTCTGACGGCAGCGTCTATTCCCACAAAGGTAACTTCACCCTTGCCGACCGCCAGGTGGATGTGAAAACCGGTACTATAAGGGTCGCGGCGGTTTTCAAGAATCCCGGCAATATTTTGCGTCCCGGACAATTTGCCAAGGTCCGCGCCATCATCAAGGTCAAAAGCGCACTCCTGGTGCCGCAGAGGGCGGTAATGGAGCTGCAGGGAAGCTACCGGGTCGCAGTCGTCGATGCTGGCAACAGAGTCGACATCCGGCCCGTGAAGGTGGCAGAACGTATTAATAGCCTATGGGTGGTTGACGAAGGACTGAAAGCGGGAGAAAGAGTCATTGCTGAAGGCGTCCAAAAGGTCAGACAGGGAATTGTCGTGAATCCTGTGCGCTATGTGGCGGAGCAGCCCGGTGCGGAGCAGACACAGAAAGCTGAAGGCTTGCCCGCAGCAGAATCTACCGCCACCAAAAGGTAGGTTGAATGGCGAAGTTTTTCATAAACCGCCCCATAGTAGCGATGGTGATATCCATTATGTTCGTCATCATCGGGACTGTGGCGCTTCTGCAATTGCCAATCGCACAATTTCCAGAAATCGTGCCACCAGAGATTCAGATCAACACCATGTACGTGGGCGCTGATGCCTTGACTGTAGAGCAGTCTGTTGCGACACCCATCGAGCAGCAGATGAGCGGCGTGGATAACATGAACTACATGTTTTCTCTGAACTCCAACATCGGCATAATGAGGATGATTGTTTCCTTTGACGTTGCAACCAATCCGAATACTGACCAAGTACTCACACAGATAAGGCAGAATCAGGCCGAACCGATGTTACCGATGGATGTGCGAAATTACGGTGTCACGGTCCAGAAGTCCAGGTTTGCACCACTGATGATCTTTTCACTCTATTCGCCCAATGGGTCGCACGATGCCACCTTTCTTTCAAATTATGCCTATATCAATCTAAGTGACCAGCTGCTGCGAGTCCCGGGAATAGCAATGGTTTCGATCTTTGGAGCAGGGCAGTACGCCATACGCATCTGGGTCAAGCCGGACACCCTGGCAAAGCTGAACATCACAGTTCCACAAATCATTGATGCCATCCAGAAGCAAAATACAGTAAATCCGGCAGGGCAGATAGGCGCCGAGCCCGCACCGCCGGGGCAGGAATTTACCTATGCGGTACGCGCCCAAGGTCGCCTCGTGTCCGAAGAGGAATTCGGCATGATCGTTATCCGCGCAAACCCCGATGGATCGATTGTCCGCCTGAAGAATGTCGCGCGCATTGACCTGGGAGCGCAGGTTTACAACATCAGGGGTAGGCTGAACGGCAAGCCGGCTGCCAATATCGCCGTCTACCAGTTACCCGGTACAAATGCAATTGCAGCAGCCGAGCGTGCCAGGAAAGTCATGCAAGAGGCCAAGGAACGTTTTCCTGCTGATCTTGACTATGCGCTGGGTCTCGACACTACGAGAGCAATCACCGAGGGAATAAGTGAAATCGTCAAAACCCTCCTGATCGCAATAGTCCTCGTCGTTATCGTTGTCTTCATATTTCTTCAAGGCTGGAGACCGACGCTCATTCCGACTATTGCGGTTCCAGTCTCCCTAATCGGCACTTTTGCCTTCTTTCCAATTTTAGGGTTTTCGGTCAACACACTGTCTATCTTTGGCCTGGTTTTGGCTATAGGTCTGGTAGTCGATAATGCCATCATCGTGGTAGAAGCTGTGGAGAGGCACATGGAGGAAGGGATGACGCCGAAAGAGGCGTCGTTAAAGACTATGGAAGAAGTCTCGGGGCCGATGATTGCCATTGCTCTGGTTCTTTCCGCAGTGTTTATTCCGACGGTATTTATACCGGGAATTACCGGCCGGCTCTACCAGCAGTTTGCCGCGACGATTGCGATTTCGGTCCTCATCTCGACATTCAACGCCCTTTCCCTAAGTCCGGCGCTCTGTGCGCTCCTGCTCAAGCCGAGGACGGAAGCGCGCGGGCCACTCGGGAAATTCTTTGATCTCTTCAATAGTGCGTTCGGACAGGCTACGAACGGCTATGTCTCTTTTTCAGCCACACTCATCCGTAAAAGCATTCTCAGCCTTGTCTTCCTGGCGGGGGTGACGATTATTTCCTTGGGCATAAGCAGAGGAATCCCCGCTGGATTTCTCCCAGAGGAGGATCAGGGATACATGTTTATCAACCTGGCGCTTCCCGACGCGGCTTCTCTGCAGCGCACCGATGCGACCTGCAAGAAGATCGAAGAGATCCTCGCAAATACGCCCGGTGTGAAATACTACACTACCGTTGTCGGTGTGAGTTTGCTCAGTATTGTTCAGAATACGTACAGTGGTTTCTTCTTTGTGAATCTCAAGGAGTGGAAAGACCGCAAGAAGCCTGAAGAACAGTATGAGGCGATTATGGCTCATCTGAACCGGGAACTCGCAAAATTGCCGGAGGGAATCGCCTTTGCCTTTTCGCCGCCCGCCATCCCCGGTATCGGCACTGCGGGAGGGGTTACTTTGGTCCTTGAAGATCGTGCGGGCAGGGAAATTTCCTATCTGGCGGAAAACGTAAACAAGTTCCTTGAAGCTGCGCGCCAGAGGCCTGAGTTGGAGCGTGTGACGACGACGTTCCTGCCCGGAGTTCCGCAGGCATTTATCAATGTGGACAGAGATAAAGTCCTCAAGCAGGGCATCGATTTGAGACAGGTATACCAAACTCTGCAGACCTTCATGGGCGGGTACTTCGTAAATTACTTCAATCGGTTCGGACGCCAGTGGCAGGTATACCTCCAGGCAGAGGGCGAATACCGCAACAAGGCGGAAAAGGTCGGGCAGTTTCTCGTACAGAATGAAAGAGGAGACCCGGTACCGCTTTCGGCGGTAACAACGATCGAAGCACGTTCCGGTCCGGAGTTTACAATGCGATATAACCTTTATCGTTCTGCCCAGATCAATGCCACGGCTAGACCCGGCTACAGCTCTGCCCAGGCGATGAAGGCCATGGAAGAGGTCTTTGACCAGACCATGCCGCAGGAAATGGGCCTCGATTATATGGGCATGAGTTTTCAGGAAAAGAAGGCCCAGGAAGGAATACCGACCTGGGTCATATTCGGATTCTCGCTGTTATGCGTCTTTCTCATACTTGCAGCTCTGTATGAAAGCTGGTCGCTCCCTGTGAGCGTCCTCCTGAGCACGCCTATTGCTGTTTTCGGTGCTTTCGCGGCAATATGGGCGCGCGGCCAGGTGAACAATATCTATGCTCAGATCGCCCTCATTGTGCTCATCGGTCTTACGGCGAAAAACGCTATATTAATTGTCGAGTTTGCGAAGGCAAAATATGAAGAGGGAAAATCGATTACCGATGCCGCCCTGGAGGGTGCGAGACTCAGGCTGAGGCCGATTCTTATGACTTCTTTTGCATTTCTTTTCGGCGTCTTACCACTTGCCATATCGACGGGCGCAGGAGCGATTGCCCGGCAGATTATGGGCACGGCTGTTATGGGTGGGACGCTCGCAGCCTCACTTATCGCGATTTTTCTCATTCCCGTGACATTCTACGTGGTCATGGTTTACTCGCGCAAACATGAAAAGGACAAACATCCGGAAAGTGAGAAAGGAAAAGATGCGTAAACTTGCCGCCTGTGCCCTTGTTACGGTTGTCTTTTGTGGCTGTATGTTGGGACCGGACTATAGAAAACCGGATGTTCAGACGCCATCATCATGGCGCTTTGAGGTCAAAGAGGCCAGAGAAATCGGCAATATTGCATGGTGGGAACAGTTTGAAGATACTATTCTGAATGAGTTGATACGCTCCGCGCTTGTTGAGAATAAGGACATTATGATCGCCACCGCTCGGGTTGAGGAATTCATCGGACGGTATGGAGCAACACGTGCCGCCCTTTTTCCTCAGGCAACCGCGGAAGCGTTTGGGGGCAGGAGCCGCCAGACAGAAAACGGAGCCACGCCGCTCACGTCAGCAACTGAAAACCCTGCAGGCAACTATTCAGCATTTCTGAATGCAAGCTGGGAAATAGACCTCTGGGGTACGCTGAGGCGGGCGACAGAGGCTTCCCGCGCAGACCTGCTCAGCCAGGAAGAGGGCAGACGTGGCGTTATTCTCACGCTTGTAACCTCTGTTGCGAGTGCCTACGTGAATCTCCGTAATCTCGACAAACAACTGGAAATTGCCAGACGAACTGCGCAGAGCCGGAAGGAATCTTACGAGCTATTTCAATTGCGCTTTCGGGGCGGTGTGATTTCGGAGCTGGAACTGAGCCAGGTAAAATCGGAATACGAGCAGGCCCTCTCTATCATCCCTTTCCTTGAGAAGGTTATTGCTCAGCAGGAAAATGCTCTGTCGGTGCTGCTGGGCAGAAATCCGGGGCCTATACCACGGGGTAAGAAGATCGAAGATCTCGTTCTTCCTGCCGTACCATCCGGTCTGCCGTCGGATCTACTGTCGAGACGTCCCGATATACGCCAGGCTGAACAGTTACTCATAGCCGCCAATGCAAGGATAGGCGTGGCAAGATCTCTGTACTTCCCGACAATTTCGCTCACAGGCATGTTCGGGTTTGCCAGTACGGATCTCTCAACACTTTTTCAGGGTCCGTCCAGGATTTGGAGCTGGTCCGTTCCTGTCAACGTGCCAATCTTTACCGGAGGAGCAATCGGGGGACAGGTTAAATCTGCTGAGGCGCAAGGGCGCCAGGCTCTCTTTCGTTATCAGCAGTCCATACAGACGGCTTTCCGTGAGGTGGAGGACTCGCTTATCGATCAGAAGCTCTCCAGAGAACAACTTGAAATTCAAGATCGTCAGGTCGAATCCTTGGGTACATACGCACGCTTTGCGCGCCTGCGGTTTGACAATGGCTATACGAGCTATATCGAAGTCCTTGATGCAGAGCGCAGCCTTTTCAACGCCGAGCTTGCCCGGGCGCAGACGAAAGGTGTTCTCTTTCAAGCACTGGTTAACCTTTACAAGGCGATGGGCGGCGGATGGGTTATCGAGGAAGGAAGAGAAATGATTTCTGCATCATCCCCGGAGACAAAAACATCCCGTTAATATTCTATCAGCGAGTCACAAATTGTTTAATCTAAATGGTTGCGATGACTGCAATCTGGGTAATATTTTGTGGAATTAAACCGATATAGTTGACAAATAATATGCTATTGAAATAAATTATACGGTCTTAATAATAGTTTTTAATGTCAAGGTACTTGGAAATGCGCGTTCCATCATCGCTATATGACAGTAAATACTGGAAATGGTCGGTAAACTTAATTAATCAAATCGGCCCGAATATCATAATAGTGATAAGTTTAACCATTTTGACATTATCCTCCCTATATACCGAATGGGCGCCGATGCAATCCCTCGAAAACAAAATATATGATTCATTTTCCAACCTGAGGGACAGGGTTTCCAATTCTCCGATTGTGATTGTGGGAATAGATGACGAGAGTATCGCCAATATTGGCAGATGGCCCTGGCCTCGCCGGTATATTGCACATATTATCAATCTTCTGCACAGGTACGAAGCTAAAGTGATTGGTGTCGATATAATCTATTCGGAAAATGATTTCAACCAGGGACTGCTTGAACTTCGTGATATAATCAAGAATATGGAGACCGACCCCGGTCTGCTTAAAAACAATCAACTAAGCAGTCTCTATTCTTCGTTGAGAGATACGGAGAAGAAAATGGATAATGATGCTGTCCTCTCATCATCCATTGCGGAAAGTAAAAAAGTGATATTGCCGTTCTTATTTATGTTTGGCAGTCCAATCGACGGCATTGTCTCCGTCATACCGGACGACCTGAAGCAGAATTCCGTCCCCATACCGATTCGTAAAGGCAGCATCATGGCAAAGGAGATCATCCCGCCTATTCCTGAATTTTCATCCAAAGCCCTGGCCCTTGGGTATGCTAATGTAATTGCAGATGCGGACGGAACGGTAAGGAGCGAGCCTCTGCTGATATATTACGAAGATCGGGCATACCCGTCCTTTGGGTTGCAATTGACTTTAAAATATCTTGGCTATGACATAAAAGATCTGAGCTTCAACAATAGATTGATGTTTGGGAATAATAGTATCGCTACATCATATAATAACAGGATGCTGATAAGCTTCAGTAAGAGCTTTCCGTATTTTTCATTCTTCGATGTGGCCAGCAACAAGGTGCATCCCGAGATATTCAAGGATAAGATTGTCATCGTCGCCCTGAGCGCATTCGGCCTCGATATGATGCAGGTAACGCCGATCGGGGCTAACGTCCCTGCATGGGGAATTGCAGCCAATGTGGCTGACAACATCCTTTCCAGAGACTATGTCATCCGTCCCGGTTGGGCATTTCTTGTTGAAACTGCGGTTATCATCCTATTTGGTGTTTTTCTCACGGTTGTCATACCCAGGCTAAGGACGACCTACAGTGCAATTGCCCTCCCGATAATTCTTGCGGTATGGATAGGAGCAGGATTGTATCTTTTGCTTGGTTACGGATACTGGATAAAGAGCGCTCACCCCGCACTGTTTATCCTTATCGGGTATACAATAATTGTTTCTAAAAAATACTTTTTTGCAGGAAATGCGGGGAAACACATTGAGGCGGACAGTGTAGAAACTAATACAATGTGGGGACTTTTTTTTCAGAGCAAGGGCATGCTCGATATAGCGTTTGAAAAATTTCGGGATTGCCCTGTTGAAGACGAGAGGATTAAGGAGCTTCTTTATAACTTGGGTCTTGAGTTTGAGATAAAAAGAATGTTTGATAAAGCCGTAGCTGTTTATGATCATATAGCTAAGGCAGGAAGTTTTAAGGATATAGATGAAAGGGCAAATATCCTCAGGTCAGCAGGAGAGACAATAATCGATGGGCCTGACATCGAAAAAGGGTATGCTGAAGAGCTCGATGATAACGTCCCAGGGAAGACGAATATCGGCCGTTACGAAGTTATTGGAGCACTGGGCAAGGGATCCATTGGAACGGTCTATCTGGGCAGAGACCCTAGGATAAACAGAGAAGTGGCTATAAAAACCTTGAGGTATGAAGAGATCGACGTCGGGCAGCTTGAAGAGGTGAAAAGGAGATTTTTCAGGGAGGCAGAGTCTGCGGGTAGACTTGCCCATCCTAATATCGCAACCATCTACGATGTAGGTGAAGATTATGACCTCGCATACGTAACTATGGAGTTGTTTGATGGAGTGGACCTCACTCAGTACTGCCGGAAGGAGAATCTGCTGCCTGTCCGTGATGTAATAAAGATCATCTCCTCAGTTGCTGATGCCCTTGATTATGCCCGCAGCCATGGAGTTTTTCACGGCAATATTAAGCCGTCAAACATAATGGTTTTGAAGAGCAGATATGTAAAAGTCACAGATTTCGGAATTGCCAGAGTGGCAGCGTCATCCACGATTCCGACCAAAGCGCCTCGCGGCACAGTGAGCTATATGTCGCCGGAACAGATTACCGGGCAGATTGCGGATGGCCGCTCGGACCTTTTTTCAGTCGGTATTGTATTTTATGAACTTCTCACAGGTGAAAAACCTTTTCAGGGGGACAGCAGTGCCGCGATCATGTTCAATATAACAAGCACTGCACCTGTTCCTGTGAGGAATCTGGCTTCGAATATCCCGGAACCGTATGTTGCCATCATTGATAAGCTGCTTGTAAAGGATAGAGAAGCACGGTATCAGCAGGCAAGGGATCTCGTTCGTGACCTTTCGAAAGCATAATATTATATGAGATAACCATCTCGATGGCACCGCAGGAAAGAGTATCCAGGAGCAACTGTTTTTAATAAGGGAATAGAAATGCAGATTTCAAAGGAAAAAATTACAAGAAGGCAAAAAGATGTATCACGGTTATTGAGAGAAAAGAACAAGCTTCGCAAAGGCCTGATAAAAAAGTCCAAAAAGAAATAGTAACTGAAAAATTAAGGTGGGCGGGATGTTCAGAAATTTGGCGGAGGTTCTCTGACCGCCGGAATACAGAAAGAATTCTTGTGTTGCATAGAAGCGATAAATAATATCTGTTCGTACAATATGGAAACGAAGGGAGTGTGGTCAATTGTCTGAAGTGATATTTACCGAATCGGATATGAGACAAATCAAAAAAGAAGGGTTGACTGCTGATCAGGTGTTGAAACAAATCGACCTTTTCAAAAGAGGCGTCTTTCCGGTCAAATTGAATAGGCCTTGTACGATTAATGACGGCATCGTTACCATTCCGAAAGATAATCTGAAGTCAATAACGGCATTGCATGAAGAAGAGGCCCGTAAGGGTAGGATGCTGAAGTTCGTGCCGGCTTCCGGCGCCGCGAGCCGTATGTTCAGGGATTGGTATATATATCTTGAGAAGGGCGTTTTAGATTCGGGAGAAGGTCAAAGATTTACAGGTGACCTGAAAAAATTCGCATTTTTTAGCGATTTAAGCAGTGTCATCTCGCGAGATGGTGAGCGCATCGAGAATATGATCGAAGGCAACAGATACGCCGATATCCTTGCATATATTCTCACGTCAAAGGGTTTGAATTACGGGAACCTACCCAAGGCTTTACTGAAATTCCATTCCTACCCGGGCGGCAATCGTACTGCCATCGAAGAGCATCTGGTTGAGGCGTCCCTGTATACAAAAGATGCCGGCCATTTATGTCGAGTCCATTTCACAGTTTCCGAAGAGCATCGAACAGACGTGGATGATTATTTATCGCGGGTTAAAAAGGATTATGAAAAAGATTATGGTGTAAAATATGATGTTATGTTATCAACCCAGAAATCCTCTACCAATACCATTGCCGTTGATTTGGGAAATTACCCGTTTCGTGATCTACAGGGGAATCTTGTTTTCAGACCAGGCGGACACGGCGCGCTTCTCGAAAATCTGAACAGTATCGATGGAGACATTATATACCTAAAGAATATCGATAATGTTGTCCCGGACAGGTTAAAGCCGGTTACGACATTGTATAAGAAGGCACTGGGCGGCTATCTTATCTTGCTTCAGAATGAGATATTCAAGTTCCTGCGTCTCGTTAGTAAAAAAGAGGCTGACAATGGTGCAATTGCCGACATGATATCTTTTTGTAAAGACAGGCTTAATATTGTTATGCCAGCATGGCTTGAAGCGTCATCCCTTTCTGAGAAGTGCACTTTTATTTATAAAAAACTAAACAGGCCGATCCGGGTCTGCGGCATGGTAAAAAACGAAGGGGAGCCGGGCGGAGGTCCTTTCTGGGTAAACGAGGGAGATGGGACGCAATCTCTGCAGATCGTAGAAGAATCCCAGATTGATTTAAGGTCACCGGAGCAGAAGGCCATCTGGTCATCAGCGACACACTTCAATCCTGTTGATCTGGTATGCGGTGTAAGAGACTATCGATCCGGTAAATTTGATCTGTTTGAATTCGTCGATACAAATTCTTATTTCATCTCACAGAAATCTGAGAAGGGCAGAGACCTGAGGGCACTTGAGCTTCCCGGCCTGTGGAATGGGGCAATGGCCTTCTGGAATACAGCTTTTGTCGAAGTGCCTATCGAGACCTTTAATCCTGTGAAGACCGTTCGTGACCTGCTTAGACAACAGCATCTGTCCTGGTAATTGTGGACTATGCAGGTTTAAGCCATAATCCTTGATCGAAAATAGTCTGAGATCAAAATGTCCATCGGGAACTTTTTACGAGGGCATTAATATTTCACGACATCTACTTTCCATCTATCATTGAGTAGGCCGTAAAGATTACGATCAATATCAAAATCAATCAAATAAAAATATCCTTTATCACGCGCTATTTTAAAGGCAGGAAAGGTTACGGCAGCCTTTGGGTTATTGGTTTTTTCAGGAATTGAAAATGAAAAACTATTGAATGAAAATGGAACATTTATGGCTTGCAAGACCCTTGCGATAACTGCTTTTCGAGTTTCCCCTTCTTCAAGGAAGAGGACATCTATGCCTCTATTTTTCAAATTGTCAATGAATTGCTGGGGCATTTTTTTTGATAGAATTATTATTTGTTTGTCCTCTTTTTTTACGGTTAAGTCTGCCTTTACAGACACATTAAACCCTTCTTTGTTTGTATCGAATATTCCTACTTCAGCGTCTTTAGCCGTCGGATAACCGAGTTCGTTAAAAAGCGCATTGATCAGTTCTGTGTTGGTAACGGCGTTCATTACCGGTACCTCTGGAATTGTGTATTCCTCATCCGACGCGCTGACTATGCCATTTCCAACCAGGATTTCCGTTATGATCAGACCGTTTCTTTCGGCATATGCAGTCATGGGTTTAGGCAGAAGCTGATCATTCCCAGTAATAAACGACAATCCCTGCACATAAGGTGAGCCCTCTGATAAACTTTTTGTGATCATCCATTCAATCGAAAGCTGGAGAGGAGGATTGTTTCCAACGATGTAGGGTGTCGTCCTCTTAGTCATTTTATATGTTTTCGAGGTACTGATAATCTTTTGAAGAGTAGTAGCAGTGCTCTCAAGGTCGCTGATTTTTATCGGATAATAATTTTTCCAGTTTGCCTGGATCATGTTTTTAAGAGTATCCGGTATGCGATTAGAGAAATCCAACAAAATTATATTTCCGTCATCAAGTTCAACAGCCGGTATTGTGGTACAGTCAATGGTGACTTGCCCAACCTCGGGAATCGGAATATAATATTTGCCCGTTGTTATAAGGGAGCCGTTCATTCTTCCAACCACGTGCCTTATAACAGCCAAACGGGTTTCCGGCAGTACAGGCGGGTTTTCTTTTGATGACTCTTCAATTTGAGCCGGAGATTCAGCTTCTGAAACTTTTGTCTCCTGCTTTGCGATGACTATACTTCTTCGCGGAAGTCGTAATGTCTCCCTTGGATAAATCAAGTTATAGTTTTTTATTTCCGGATTCAGCTTCTTAATCTCATTTACGGTTTTTATAACTTCTGACAATTTGGTCAATTGAAATTGACGAATAGCAATTCGCGTTATGGAATCGCCTTTTTTTATTGTATAAGCTTCCGATGGTGACGAACCGTCCTTGTCGGCAACGGCTGTCGGCTCTATTGCAGGGAGAATCAACACTTGCCCGGGATATATCCTGTTAATATTTTTTATGTTGGGGTTGAGTTTCTTTATGATGGTAGCCCGGTGCAATGTAAGTCCCGCTTGACTTTGCATTATACCGAACAGCCAGTCGCCCTCTTTAACGACATATGTGTGGGTTTTCATTTTTGATGGGGCCGTTTTTTCAAATGATAGATGGGCTGTATCCTCCTGAGCAAAGACGCCTTCATAGGCGGCAGTGAGGATGATTAAGGAAAAAAAAATGAGAAAGAAAATCGGTATGCGGGAACTATCCATGATTATTCCTCACCATAATACTCGATAATTACGTAAAAAATAGCTTTAATATATGAATGAAGTTTTTATTAGCATAATTAAACTATTGTGCAAAGCGAAATATCAATATCATTGAGCCGATGGAGATTACAGGTTCAATGTTTAATATCAGTGGTTGCAAGAAAGATGATAAGTGATATAATAAATTGTTTTTTAATAACAGATTTATAAATGGGGAATGAATATGGCTGATGTCGGGAAAAATCAGGCTTTCGTCAAAGAGTTCCAGGTTAGGTTTGATAAAAAATTAAAAGAAAATGAGATATCAATGTTGGAGTACTGGAAAGCTCAGCTCGATAAGTTGCTGTCAATGAAACCTGACGGCGTTGCATCGCTCCAAATGCAAATAAAAAGGATCTCAGATATGATGGATAACAGAATCAATATAATAAAAAGGGAGCGACATGATTGACATAGCGAATTTTTTATTTGAAGTGGGAATGTTGAAGAAGACGCCCAGGACAGGTTTTCGGTTTTTAGGCTCTGGTTGCGAATCAGTGGCTGAACATATTTTGAGGACTATTTTTATCGGATATACATTAGGTAAGCTGGAAAAAGATGTCGACGAGTTAAGGTTGCTCAAGATATGCCTTGTTCATGATCTTCCCGAGGCAAGAACCGGGGATATGAATTACATGTATAAAAAATATGTAACAGTACATGAAGAAAGAGCCATAAAAGAATTAACGGAGACATTGTTCTTCGGTGATGAAATCAAATCCGCCATTGATGAATTTAATGAAAAGAAAACAAAAGAAGCCCTTGTTGCCCACGATGCCGACCAGCTGGCTCTTATACTCCAGCTAAAGGAATACGGAGACCTGGGTAATAAATATACCAATGACTGGATTGAATTTGCCAGAAGGCGGCTCTGCACAGAGACAGCGAAGAAGCTGGCTAACAGTATTATTGAAACTGATTCTTCACAATGGTGGTTTAAAGATAAGAGTGACTGGTGGGTGAATGGAGGCAGTAATAACAATACGAAATAGAAACGAGAAAATTGTGTTGATTACGCATTGGCGTGTGATGCAAAATTAAATCTTTAAAAAACTTTTCTATTGTCTATCCCTGTACCAGATAGAAACCATCCCATAAGTGAAATATAGCTTCCTATCTCCCGATAAAATTAGACTTCTAACTGATTTCATCTTACTTGACAGTGCTGCAAAAATACCTTACATTATCGCCGTTTTTTTAGCAGCCAAGGAGAATAACGGACAATGGTTACAAAGAGAAAGAGAAGAACCGACGAGATAAAAGGCAAGAAAAAAAAGAAACGAATGAGGAAATCTCTTCTTTTTTTAATTATTACTACTATTTTTGCATGTCTAGTTCTTTTCT
>Ga0335070_10001129_pt1 | contig 30455 bp, 26 predicted proteins | sample Lox_Sample_13_FD_206722 | JGI IMG/M metagenome (GOLD analysis project Ga0335070, IMG submission 206722) | Soil microbial communities from Loxahatchee National Wildlife Refuge, Florida, United States - Lox_Sample_1.3 | ecosystem: Environmental > Terrestrial > Soil > Wetlands | place: USA...
TCGCTGATCCTCGGCGTCGGCCTGGTGTTCGCGATCGAGCAGCTCGACTCGGGCTTCCGCAGCATGGACCAGGTCGAGCGCGAGATGGGCGTGCCGGCGCTCGGCATGATCCCGCTGCTCGATCCGGCCAAGGCCGGCGGCCTGCCGCCCGAGCAGTACTGCCTCGAGAAGCCGGTCTCGGCCTATGCCGAATCGATCCGCAACCTCTATGTCAGCCTGTCGCTGTCCGACGTCGACAAGCCGCCGAAGCTGGTGCTCATCACCTCCTCGGTCCCCGAGGAAGGCAAGTCGGCGGTGTCGCTGTCGCTGTCGCGCGTCGTGGCGCGGTCCGGCCAGAAGGTCGTGCTCATCGACTGCGACTTGCGGCGTCCGGCGATCCACAGCCGCCTGAACCTGCCGGCCAAGCCGGGCCTGGTCGAGCTGCTCGCCCATCGCGCGCAGTTCAAGGACATCGTGCGCATCGACAAGGAATCGGGCGCGCACGTGATCTCGGCCGGCGAGCTGGCGCCCAACCCGACCGACCTCCTGGGCTCGGAGCAGATGCAGAAGCTGCTCGCCGACCTGGCCAAGGTCTACGACTTCGTCGTGCTCGATTGCTCGCCGGTCCTCGCGGTCACCGACGCCCGCGTGCTGGCGCGCCGGGTCGACAAGGTCGTCTACGTCGTGCAGTGGGAGCAGTCGCGCCGCGAGACCGCGACCTTCGGCCTCAAGCAGCTGCAGGACGCCGGCGGCAGCATTGCCGGCGTGCTGCTGACCAAGGTCAACGTCAAGAAGCACGCTGGCTACAGCTACGCCGACTCGGGCTACTATCACGGCCGGTACCAGAAGTACTACACCGAGTAGGCCGAGCATGGCAGCGACGTCGGGGCGCGCGCGGACCGTCACCATCGGCCTGGGCGCGCTCCTCGGCGTGCTGATGCTGTATTTCGCCGTGCCGCGCACGGTCGCGGCGGTGCTGCTCATGCCCGGCGACCGGCCGCTGCACGTGATCCAGAACGGGCTCCTGCCGCCGACCCGCGAGATCGAAGCGATCATCAGCTCGCGCACCGCGGCGACGCACTGGATCGAGCAGGGCCGCCTGCTGACCGACCGCTCGCTCGCCCGCCTGACGCTGGCCGAGCAGGCGGCCAAGGACGCCGAGCCGGATCCCGCCAAGCTGGAGGAGGCGGCGCACGACCTGGTCGCCGGCCTGTCGCTCGAGCCGGTCAATCCGCATGCCTGGGCGCGCCTGGCCTATATCCGCTTCCTGCAGAGGGGGCTGAGCACGGATGCCGGCGTCGCCCCGGCGCTGCGCCTGTCGTTCCTCACCGGCCCCTACGAGCCGGAGATGACCTTTCCCCGCCTGCGCCTCGCGCTCGCGGTGTGGAGCAATTTCTCGACCGAAGACCGCGAGCTGGGACGGCGTCAGATCCGCTTCGCCTGGCTCTTGTCGCGCGACGAGGTCGTCGACCTCGCCATCCAGTCCCAGCGCATCCTCGTGTTCCGCCTGGCCCTGGTCAGCCAGCCCCAGGATCTCGCGATCTTCGACTCGATGCTCAAGGAGCGCAGCGGCTGACGGCCCGCGGCCCGGCCGCCAGGCTCATTCGTAGGCCCGGTTGGCCGGCACGTCGCCGCTCCACGATTGCGCAAAGCCGAGGCCGAGCACCATCGCGTAGGTCGCCGCGACCGCCGGAATCTGCAGGCTGAAATCGACCAGCGCGTGGACCCCGACCTGGACGCTGACCGCGACGGCGAGCGCCGGATAGACGAAGTCGCGCCGCCGCCGCCCGACGCCGAGGAAGCACTGAGCCGCGATCACCACGATCGCCAGGCACAGCATCGAGGCCGCCGGAATGCCGAGCTCGAGCGCGTTCTCGAGGTAGGTGTTATGCGCGCGCACCGAACGCGTCATCATCTCGTGCGAATCGGTGCGGTAGAGGTGGAAGACGTCCTCGAAGCTGCCGAGGCCGAAGCCGAGATAGGGCGAGTCGCCGATCGCGTTGATCGTCATGCGATAGAGCTCCGGCCGGACGGCGTCGGTCGCGTCCGAGACGCTCGAATAGAGGCGCTTGTCGAGCGTGCCGCCGCTGACGACGAACAGTAGCGCAACGGCCGCCACCACCACGCCGGCCATGGCGCGCGCCGCGAAGCGGGGCACGCTCTGGGCGCGGGCCATCATCAGCAGGAACGCCGCCAGGCCGATGCAGGCCGAGGCGACGCCGGCGCGCGAATCGGTCAGCACGAGGGCGGTGAACATGACGATCCAGATCACAATGTACATCCACTCGCGCTCGGCCAGCGCGCGGATGAAGATCTGGAGCGTGTCCCGGCGGCTCACCCCGGGCTCGATCGACAGCAGCCGGTGCGCGACCACCGCCGTCGCCGCGATCAGGCCGATGCCCGCGAAGGTTGCATAGGAATTGCGGTTAATGAAGGTGCTGGTGACGTTGCCGCGGTAGAACTGCTTGGCGTACCAGAGGATGGTCTCGCTGCCGCTGAACTTGACGAGCAGGCCGTAGACCGCGAATACCGCCTCGGCGATGAGGAGCGCGTAAAGCACGCGCCGCGCCGTGTAGCGGTTGCGCGAGAAATGCACCGTGATCCAGAACACGCCGGCATAGGCGAGCAGTCGAACGAGGGTCGAGCCGATCTCGTAGTGGTCGACCGCGACGCTGCCGGCAAGCGTGACGCCGAGGGCCTTGCTGGCTTCGGCCCAGATCGGATGATGCCATTGCACCGGCAGCCAGGCCGCCGACTGGAGCTCCGCCCACAGCAGGGCCAGCGCGAACAGCGCCGCCGACAGCCAATACTTGCCGATCGACACGGTGACGACGTCCCGGCCGACCGAGGCGACGACGCACCACGCTATCATGGCGATCCCGACCAGGGCGGCCAGCAGGCCCCATGCCCAGGGGTCGACGCTGCCGAAGGGCACGGGCGACAACAGGACGACGGCCACCAAGGGCCAGAAGATCACACGTTCCGACACGCGGTCCTGATGTTGCTGGTCATCGCTTCCTGGCGTCCAACGCTGCCGTGCCGCCGCGCGCGCCGCCCCATCGATGGTCCCGGCCCCTCGGGCCGGCATCCGGGCGAGACCTTCTCACACCTCCCCCGCCTAGGCAAATATCCTGTCGCAGCGGCCCCGGCGCCCCGGCGTCGGGTTCCCGCGGCGTCAACGTTTCGCTAGTAAATTAGTAAAATCTTCAATACATAACCCTAAGTTCCTATTCGTATTCGACGCGGTTTCGCCGCGCCGCGCCGCGCTGCGGCGACGAGGCTGGCGGATCGGCGTCGATCGAGCCCGGAAAATGCCCACAGCCGCTGACATGTCGAAGGTGGAACATAGGCCGGCGCGCGTCGGCGATCGGCCGGCCTGGGCGAGCCCGGCGAGGGCCGCGCCGTGACCACGCCGCGATCGGACCTGACGGATCGCGCCGCCGCCGAGCGGGCGAAAGCGGACCGCGCCGCGCACGAGCTCCGCCCCACGGGCGTCGCCCCCGCGCCCGGCGAGCGGCCGAGGGCGCAGGCGCCGATCTCTCGCAAGGTGGTCGTCGGCACCATCCGTTTCATGGATGTCGTGATCGCCGTCAGCTCCGGCGTTGCCGCCTATTATTTCTACGTCGTCGGCCGGCCGGACGCGCGGGTGGATCCCTACATCACCGCCTTCGCCATCCACACGCTGCTGCTGATCAACATCTTCCAGTTCTCGCGGATGTATCAGTTCGAGGGCCTGCGGCAGTTCTTCCAGCAGGTCGGCCGCGTGTTCCTCGCGTGGACGTCCGTCTTCGGCCTCATGATCGTGCTGGCGTTCCTGGCCAAGGTTTCCGACCAGTATTCGCGCTTCTGGCTCGTCATCTGGTTCTCCTTCGGCCTGTTCGGCCTGGTGCTGTTCCGCGTGATCCTGCGCTTCGCCTTCCGCAAATGGCGCCGCGAGGGCCGCTTGCAGCAGCGCGTCGTCATCGTCGGCGGCGGCGAGCACGGGCGCTTCCTCTTGAACGCGCTGCGCAACGATCCCGAGGCCGACGCCGAGGTGCTCGGCATCTTCGACGACCGCGGGCCGCGGCGCGTGCCGGACGACATCGACGGCTATCAGAAGCTCGGCAGCATCAGCGACCTTCTGGTGTTCGCGCGCACCAACCGCATCGATCTGATCGTCGTCGCTTTGCCGCTCGTCGCCGAAAAGCGCATGCTCGAGATCCTGCAGCGGCTCTGGGTCCTGCCGGTCGACATCCGCCTCAGCCCGCAGACGACCAGCATCCGCTTCGCGCCCCAGGCCTACAGCTATCTGGGCAACGTGCCGTGCCTCAAGGTGTTCGACAAGCCGCTGACCGACTGGGATTCGATCGCCAAGGCGGTCGAGGACCGCGTGCTGGCATCGTTGATCCTGCTGTTCATCGCGCCGCTGCTGATCACCATCGCGATCGCGATCAAGCTCGACAGCCGCGGGCCGGTGATCTTCCGCCAGCAGCGGCGCGGCTTCAACAACCAGCTCTTCGAGCTCTACAAGTTCCGCACCCTGCGCCACGAGCTGCGCGACGACAACGCGGCCAAGCTGGTCACCAAGAACGACAACCGCGTCACGCGCGTCGGCGCCTTTCTCCGCAAGAGCAGCCTCGACGAGCTGCCTCAGTTCTTCAACGTGCTGAAGGGCGACATGTCGGTGGTCGGCCCCCGCCCGCATGCGATGATGGCCAAGGCCGGCGAACAGCTCTACGAGGAGGTCGTGACCGGCTATTTCGCCCGCCACCGCGTCAAGCCGGGCCTGACCGGCTGGGCCCAGATCAACGGCTGGCGCGGCGAAACCGACACCGCCGAGAAGCTGATGCGGCGCCTGGAGTTCGACCTCTACTACATCGAGAACTGGTCGCTGTGGCTGGACCTCAAGATCCTGCTCCTGACGCCCTTCGCCCTCAGCAGCACCAAGAACGCCTATTGACGGCGCCGCACCGTGGCACATGACACGCCGACCGTCTTGGTCACCGGAGGCGCCGGCTATATCGGCAGCCACGTCGTCGTGCAGCTGGTCGAGGCCGGCCACAAGGTCGTGGTCTACGACAATCTCAGCACCGGCTTTCCCTGGGCCGTCTTGGGCGGCGAGCTCGTGGTCGGCGACCTCGCCGACCGGCCGGCGCTGAGCGCGCTGTTTCGCAAGCACCGTTTCCGCTCCGTCCTGCATTTCGCCGCGCACATCATCGTCCCCGAGTCGGTCGAGAAGCCGCTCAAGTATTACGGCAACAACACGCGCAACACGCTCGGCCTGCTCGAGACCTGCGCCGAGTTCGGCGTCGAGAATTTCGTCTTTTCGTCGACGGCCGCGGTCTACGGCATTCCCGAGACCATGCCGATCGCCGAGGACGCGCCGCTCAAGCCGATCAATCCCTATGGCGCGTCGAAGATGATGAGCGAGCGCATGCTCGTCGACATGGCCGCGGTGTCGCCCATGCGCTATGTCATCCTGCGCTATTTCAACGTCGCCGGCGCCGACGAGGCCGGGCGCATCGGCCAGGCCACGGCCGAGGCGACGCATCTGATCAAGGTGGCGTGCCAGGCGGCGGCCGGCCTGAGGCCGGCGCTCACGATCTTCGGCACCGACTATCCGACGCCTGACGGCACCTGCATTCGCGACTACGTCCACGTCGTCGACCTGGCGCGCGCCCATCTCGACGCGCTCGCCTATCTCGACAAAGGCGGCGCCTCGGCCATCCTCAATTGCGGCTACGAGCGCGGCACCAGCGTCAAGGAGATCGTCGACGTGGTGCGCAAGATCACCGGCGTGCCCTTCACCGTGACCGTCGGCGCGCGCCGGCCGGGCGATCCGCCCGAGCTGGTCGCGGCCAATGGCAGGATCCGCGCCACGCTCGGCTGGAAACCGCGCCACGACGATCTCGAGCGCCTGGTCGCCTCGGCCTGGCGCTGGGAGCAGAAGCTAGCCGAGAAGCAGCGCCGCGCGGCGGCCGGCTCCTGAGGCGGCGCCCGCCGGTCAGGGGGCGACGCCCCAGCCCGGGCTCCAATTGCCGGAATGGCGCTCGGCCTGCCAGTCGCGCCACGCGGCGGCGACATAGGCGCCGAGCTCGCGGCGGAAGCGGTCGGCGGCGAAGCGCAGCGCTTGGTTGCGGCAGTTCTGCGCGGTGAAGCGGTCGATCGCGCTCTCGAAGCGCTCGACCGCGGCGCGGATCGCCGCCGGCGTCTGGTCGTCGAAGAACAGCCCGGTCGGGTTGTCGCGCTCGGGCGGCACGATGGTCTCGAGCGCGCCACCCTTGCCATAGGCGAGCACCGGCGTGCCGCAGGCTTGCACCTCGACGGGCAGGATGCCGAAATCCTCCTCGGCCGCGAACACGAAGGCGCGCGCGCGGCGCATGTGGTCGATCATCACCGATTGGGGCTGGTGGCCGAGCAGGGTGATGTTGGGCCCGGCCCAGCGCTCGACTTTGCGACGGTCCGGGCCGTCGCCGATCACGACGAGCTTGCGCTCGGGCATGGCGGCGAACGCCTCGACGATCAGGTCGACGCGCTTATAGGGCACCAGGCGCGAGGCGGTGAGGTAGAAGTCCTCCTTCTGCCCGGCGGGCGTGAAGCTCGCCACGTCGACCGGCGGATAGATGACCTGGGCGTCGCGCCGATAGGTCTTGGCAATGCGCCGGCGCACATAGTTCGAATTGGCGATGAAGCGATCGACGCCCAGCGCGGACCGCACGTCCCACAGGCGCAGGCGGCTCAGCAGCCAGCGCACCAGATAGCCTTTCAGTCCGCGGTCGAGGCCGCTCTCGCGCAGGTACTGGTGCTGAAGGTCCCAGATGTAGCGCATGGGCGTGTGGACGTAGCTCACGTGGAGTTGATCGGGGCCGGTGATGACGCCCTTGGCCACGGCATGGCTTGATGACAGCACGATGTCGTAGCCGGACAGGTCCAGTTGCTCAATCGCCAGCGGCATCAGCGGCAGATAGCTTCGATAGCGGGTGCGGGCGCAGGGCAGGCGCTGGATGAACGTCGTGCCGGTCACGCGCCGCTTGATATCGTCGGCCGCGCCGTCGGGAAGGAAGGCGACTAGAGCGTAGAGATCGGCGTCCGGAAAGCAGGACAGCATTTCGCTGAGGACGCGCTCCGCCCCCGCGACGGTGACGAGCCATTCGTGGACGATGGCTATCTTCGGGTCCCCGGTCATCTAGTCAAATCGACTTCTATATTTCGGTCGAGACGCTTTCCCCCGAGCGACATAGACGCTACCGTCGTCGGGCGGAATCTTCAACAAAGCATCGCCGAAAATGGTGCAGAGACTGTAAAAATGCCGTTGCCGAGGATCCCTGGAATTGCGTGCGCGCGTCGTCGTCGTGAGTGACGCAATGCTTGGTTGGACCGAATTTGACGGGAGCCCGCGATGACTTCGGAAAAGACCCCCCATTCCGGCCTGTCCCGCCGCGACATTTTCGCCCACGGCGCAGGGCTCACGCTCTCGGTCGCCATGGCGACCGCCGCGGGCGCCGCCCCGGCAATGGCCGAGACGCCGGCCAAGGTCTACCGGATCGGCGATTTCGGCGCCGTGGGCGACGGCAGGGCCGACGACACGGGCGCGTTCGAGCGCGCGATCGCCGCAGCGGCGCGGACCGGCGGCGTCGTCGAGATTCCGCCCGGCGTCTATTCGGTCCGCGATGTCTGGATCGGCAAGAACGGCGACGGCAAGCGGCCGAGCATCATCGGCGTCCACCTCAAGGGCGCGGGCATGGGCGCCACCATCCTTGCCCAGCGGCGGGCCGCCTCTTCGCTGGGCTGCGTCAACATGGTCGACGCCTTTCACTGCAGCCTGCGCGAGCTGACCGTCGACAGCAGCGCGCTCGGCGACGGCCCGCAGAACGGCGGCGTGCTGCTGTTCGGCTGCCAGAACTGCCTGATCGAGAACGTCGAGGTGCGCCACAGCAGCCATCGCAGCATCAGCATCGCCGGCGACCTGTTCGGCCAAGGCAAGCTCGAAGCGCGCGACACGATGGTGCGCGGCTGCGTCGCCTGGGGCCAGCGCGTCTGGAACGGCGACGCCGCGGCCCAGATCATCGCCAGCGACGGCGCCAAGACGACGCAGTTCGTCGACTGCATCAGCGAGGCGACGGGCGGCTGGCAGGGCGACCTGTTTGGCGCCGACGACGCGCCCGGCACGGTGTTCCGCGGCTGCCGCGCCTACGGCAACAAGGCCGCCAGCGCCGGCTTCTGGGTCGAGGAGGAGAAGGGCGAGCGGCCCGCCTTCTTCACCGACTGCTCGGTCGCCGACACGCGCAATGTCGGCATCGGCGGCGAAGAGGGCGCCGAGCGCATGTTCATCCAGAACTGCTATTTCTACCGCGTCGGCAAGAACGCCATCCGCGCCAACGGCATCGGCCGCGTGTTCGTCGACGGCTGTTTCATCGAGGAATGCGGCGGCAGTGCGGAAACCGAGGACGGCGCCGTGCTGCTGCAGGGCGACGGCTCGATCCAGAACACGCGTTTCGTCAACAGCACGGCCAAGCACGCCGCCGTCAATCTCTATACCAAGGATCCGGCGTGGCCGCGCGGCTTCGCGCGTTTCAGCGGCTGCACCTTCGACAAGGACGTCTTCATCTACCAGAACGCGGCCCAGCACGTCGCGTTCGAGGGCTGCACCTTCCTCGACCGGGCGCGCATCCGCACCTACAACTCGGAAAAGACCAGCATCGCGGCGAGCCAGTGCCTGTTCATCCAGCAGGGGCTCGAGCTCGCCCGCGTCGCCCGCGTCGTGCTGCGCGACTGCGCCTTCCGTGCGCTCGACGGCTATGCGGGCGCGGCGCTGGTCGGCCGCGCCGGCGACAATCCGCTCACGCTGTCCGACTGCACGTTCTACAATTACAAGGCCATCACCGAGGGCGCGCTGACGCTGCGCGCCGAGGACAATCGCTTCGAGAACTGCGCCCAGACGCTGCCGGCGCAGGCCTGCCGCGAGGCGGTGTTCTCGGCCGTGATGGCGCTCGACGGCCGGCGCAGCCGGGTGATTCCCGGCACCGCCGCCGGCAATTCCTATCTCGTGCTGGTGGCGCCCAAGGACCGGAAGGGCGAGGGCGCGGTGTTCATCTACGCCAACGGCTCGCCGCCGCGCATCCGAGCGCTCGCCGACGGCGCGGCGCCCGACCGGCCCGACCAGACCTTCGCCCTGGTCGCGCAGGACGGCCTGCCGGCGCTCTCGCATCCGTCCCCGGTCGAGGCGGTCGTCACCGTGCTCAAGACCGGGCTCGGCGACTGACGCCGCCGGCCGCCGCGTGCCGACGACGGACTAGCGGCCTGGCACGCCGGCGAGCGCCGGCTGTCCTTCGGTGCGTGGCGCGCGCCTCTGTTGAGCTTCCACGTAGTTGGACTGGGCGAAGGCGAGCCCGAGCATGATGACGTAGGGCAGCATCTGGGACGGCGTGAACAGCCGGTGCTCGGTGAACGACGACACGACGTTCACCCAGAAGCCGAGCAGCAGCGCGCGCCGCACCATGGGCGAGTCGATCGTCTTGGTGAACTCGTTCAGGCGGTGCAATGCCCACAGCAGGAGAACGAGCCCGACCGCGCCCATCTCGGCCATGACGTGCAGATAGGTGTGATGGGCGTGGGCGTCGGAGTGGACGAACTGCTCCGGGGCGTTGAAGGCGAAGACGCCCGGCCAGCCCCAGAGTTTCCACGGCAGGTCGTCATAGGCGCCGAAGCCGATGCCGAGGATCGGCGACTGCAGGAACGCGTGCAAGGCGAGCGGCCAGGACGTCTCCAGGCGGATCGACGCGTTGTCGTCGAGATAGCCGGCGACGCTGGGGTCGAGAGTGGCGACCACCTTGGTCAGCAGGGTCTGGGTGTAGATGATGTAGTTGATGTCCGAGTTGCTGTAGATGTAGAGCACGATCAAGAGGTTGAGCGCCAGCGCCGGGATCACGAGGCGGTAGACCTTGTCGCCGAGCTTGCCGGCAAAGACGACCAGGAAGATCGCAGCGGCGAGGCCGAGCATGCTGCCGCGCGACGACGTGAGGAATAGGCCGGCCAGGTTCACCGCGGCGATGCCCGCGGTCAGCATGTTGCGCCGCTCGAACAACATGGCCACCGAGTAGGCCGACAGGATCGCCAGGAAGCCGCCGGCCGCGTTGTGCGCGATGAACAGGAAGTGGTAGATCGGCGTGATGCTCTCGAGCATGTAAAAGGTGCGAAACAGCGCCCGGCCCGTCGCGACCCAGGTTCCGAGCACGCAGAGATTGGCGAAGGTCGAAATATAGACGAACCAGCGCATCGTCCGTTCGAGGTCGACGAAGAACACGGTCGACGACAGGAACAGCAGCGGCGTCATCGTCACGAAGAAGTTGCCGTCGCGGCGGTAGAACTCGAAATCGAAAAACGCGGAAGCATCGTAGAAGAGGGTGCTGACGGCCGCATAGGCGAAGAAGGCCAGGAGCGGGATGATCGGCCGCGAGATCTTGTTGATGGCGATCGTGAACGGATAGAGCAGCAGCGAGAACGCCGAGATCAGCACGGAAATCGGCAGGAAGTTCGTGAACGAGAAGAACAACGACAGCACGGACACCATCTTGATGATCGATACGTTCTTCTTCATGTCGGAGCCTTCTCGTCGTCTTGTCCGTTTGCGGGGCCGCGCCTAGCGCCGGTCCTGCAGCACGCCGTCCGCGACCTCGATGGTGCGCAGCGCGCAATTGCGCCAGGAGAACCGCCGCGCCTGCTCGAAGCCGCGGCGCCTGAGCTCGGCGCGCAGCGCCGGGTCGTGCAGGAGCGTCCTGATCTGCCGGGCGATGTCGGCCGGATCGTCGGGGTCGCAGAACAGCGCCGCGTCGCCGCAGCGCTCCTCGAGCGCCGGGATGCGCGAGGTCACCACCGGGCAACCCCACGCCATCGCCTCGATCGGCGGCAGCGGCGAGGCCTCGTAGAACGAGGGGAAGACCAGGCACAGCGCGCGCCGGAAATAGTCGAACAGCTGCTCGTCGCTGATCCGGCCGGTGAACTGGATCCGCGCGCGCCGCTCGATCTCGGCCGGGATGTCGAAATCCTTGAACGGCTTGCCGCCGCCGCCGGCGATCACGAAGCGCAGCTTCTCGTCGGCGAGCAGCGCCGCCGCCTGCACGATGCCGTGGACGTTCTTCTTGCGGCTGATCGCGCCGACATAGAGGGCGAAGGGCTCGGCCTCGTCGAGGCTCTTGTCCGGGCCGTCGTAGAGCGCGTCGCCCGACAGGCCGCCGTTCTGGATCGGCACCGCCCGCGATTCGGGAATGCCGTAGACCCGGCACATCGCCTGCCGCTCCGAGTTGGACACGGCGATGACGGCCGAGGCGCGGCGCAAGATCATCGGGATCAGCACCTTGTACAAGGTCCGGAAGGCCAGGCTGTAGGTATCGGGGAAGTAGATATACCCGAGATCATGGACCGTGACGACGGTTTTCCTGCCCAGGAGCAAGGAAAGGGCCGGGGCAGTATTGCCGGGGCAAAATAAAACCCCGTCTTTTGTTTCGCCCGGCAGGTCCAACTGTTCCCAGATGTGTCCGGTGAAGCGGCCGACCAGGCGGATCTCGATGTGCTCGAGCGCCGGGTGATGGATGACGCCCCGGCGCGGTACCAGGACAACAAAGCGGTAGCGCTGGCCGAGCGACAGGTCCTCGCCGAGCAGGCGGTCAAGCGTCGCGACCAGCTCGTGGGCGTAGCGCTGCACTCCCGTGATCGCCTGGGTCAGATAGCGGCCGTTGATGTAGATCACGCTGGGCACGTCACGCTTCCCCGTTCGGTCGCGCCGCGCGCCGGGCGAAAGTTCTGGAGGGGCCGATGCGTCCATCGCTGCTGTCTCCGCCGGCGGCGCCGGCCGGTCCTCTAAAGCTAAAGCGCGTGCTCTTCGACCAGCGTCTCGACGCCCTTTTGCGGCACCAGCTTAGCCTTCCAGCCGATCGTCGCATTGATCTTGCGCACGTCGGGCGTGAGCGACGGCCGGTCGAACTTGCGGAACTTCTGCGGGTCCTCCTTGATCGCGCGGCCATCGCCGACGGCGCGCCGGATCAGGTCCAGCATGGTGCGGAGCGGCGTCGCGACGCCGGTGCCGACGTTGAAGAAAGTGTATTTGCCGGTGTCCGCCATGGCCGCGCCGACGAAGGCGTCGGCGACGTCGAAGACATGGACGAAATCCCGCGAGGCGCCGAGATAGCCCATCTTGATCTCCGGCAGGTCTTTCTTCGCCAGGAGCTTGAAGAAGTCCGGAATGACATGCGGATTGGTTTCGCGCGGACCGTAGACATTTGCAAGGCGCAGCGACACCGCCGCCATGCTGTCATGGCAATAGGCCGCGCAGCGCACGATCTGCTCGCTGAGCAGCTTGGTCAGGCCGTAGATGTTGCGCGGGTCGGGCTCGTCGGTCTCGCTGTGCACCTTGTCGGCGACCGGATAGACGTCCATGGTCGAGGCGCTGACCAGTTTCTTGACCGCGCATTTCTCTAGCGCCTGCACCAGCGTGTGGGTCGCGCGGACATTGGTCGCGAACGTCTGTTCCGGATGGGCGATGCAATAGGGAATGAAGTGGATCGCCGCCAGGTGGAACGCGATCTCGGGCGCGTAGGCCTCGACGCGCTTGGCGAGCTCGGCGGCCGGGATCGTGCCGAGGTCGAGCTGCCACAGCTCGACGCCGCGCGCGATGTGCTCGCGTTTGCCGACCGACAGATCGTCGATCACCTTGACCTCATGGCCGGCGGCGACCAGCCGGTCGACCACATGGCTGCCGATGAAGCCGGCGCCGCCCGTTACCAATGCTCTCATGCGTGCTATCCGATCAGCGTAAGACTGGGCCCTTAACGAATCCCCTCAATACCTGCTCAAGATTTGGTCAGAGGAGGACTTACACTACCTATAATTCCTTAACCATGCTTAAAAGTTACAGCTCCGCTGCGGCAATATTACGCAAGAGAGTCCCGCGCGACTATTTACACCTCTACAGCAAAATGCGCTATAAGATATGCAGAATTGGAACTGTTTCGTTAACGGTTTGTACTCAAGTCGGCGTAATCATGCCACCGCTGTTTTGACAGATCGCAGCGCCCCGCCGGGGGCCGCTGCGGCTGCGGTTGGGCAAGGAAAGGGACGATGACGGAAAGCAAGCAGCTTCGCCTCGGCATCATCGGCTGCGGGGCCATCTCCGAACAGGGGCATCTGCCGGCGCTCAAGGCCCTCGGTTACAAGCCGGCGCTGCTGGTCGACGTCGACCAGCAGCGCGCTCAGCGCCTGGCCAAGCAGTTCCGCGCCGGGGCGGTCGCGCCCGCGCTCAAGCCCGAGCATTTCGACGCCATCGACGCGGCGATCGTCGCGACGCCGCCGCTCCACCACGGGCCGGTATGCATCGACCTGTTGCGCCGGGGCAAGCACGTGCTGGTCGAGAAGCCGATGACCATCGCCGTCGACGAGGCGCGCGCCGTGGTCGCCGCGGCGGAGCAGGGCAAGGCCGTGCTCGGCGTCGGCTACGTCCATCGCTTCTCCCATGTCCGCCAGTGGGCCCATGCGCTGGTCAAGTCGGGCCGGCTCGGCCAGATCCGACGCTTCGACATCCGCGAGGGCTATGTCTACGACTGGCCGCTCAAGAGCGACTCGATGTGGAGGCGCGACCAGGCCGGCGGCGGCGTGCTGATCGACGGCGGCACGCACATCTTCGACACCATGTCCTGGATGTTCGGCGAGGTCGCCTCGGTCGACTACCGCGACGACAGCTATGGCGGCGTCGAGGCCGACTGCATGGTCGAGCTGAAGATGAGGTCGGGCGCGACCGGCGTCATCGAGCTGAGCCGTTCACGCTTCCTGCGCAACACCATCCGCATCGAAGGCACGGCGGGCCATGTCGAGTTCAACATCGTGCAGTACAACAAGGTGGTCGACGCCTCGCCCGAGGCGATGAGCTTCGAGGCCGACGGCGTGACGCCCGCCACCATGCCGGCCAACATCGTGCTGCCCGACCTGTTCGTCAAACAGCTCTCGCTGTGGCTCAAGGCGATCGAGACCGGCGGCGAGCCGCCGGTCACCGGCCGGGACGGCCTGACCGCCGTCGAGCTGGTCGCGCGCTGCTATGCCGTGCGCCGGCCGTGGGAGCTGCCCTGGGTGCAGCCCGACCGACAGATGCCGATGCGGGAGACGGCCAATGCTTAACGGCAAGACGGTTCTGGTCACCGGCGCGCCGGGGTTCATCGGCTGCCGCCTGGTCGAGAAACTCGTGCTCGAGCAGCACGCCAAGGTGCGCGCCCTGGTCCACAAGTACAGCCGCGCGGCGCGCCTGGCGCGCTTCCCGGTCGAGATGGTCTCGGGCCGGCTCGGCGACGCCGCGGCCATGGACAGGGCCGTCCAGGGCTGCGACGTGGTGTTCAACTGCGCCCATGACTGGATGATGCCCAAGGAGAACCTCGTGGGCACGCAGGTGCTGATCGACGCCTGCCTGAAGCACGGCGTGCGGCGCCTGGTGCATCTCAGCACCATCGCGACCTATCAGCCGCTGCCCGACGGCGACCTCGACGAGGAGCGCCCGACCCAGCCCGACGGCTATCTCTACAAGGACACCAAGATCGCCATCGAGAAGATGATCCTGCAGGCGGCCAAGGAGCGGAAGCTGCCGGCGACCATCCTCCTGCCGACCATCGTCTACGGCCCCTACGCGAAAAGCTGGGTTGATTTCCCGGTCAAGAACATGCGCGCCGGCCAGGTCGTGCTGCCGGACAACGGCCAGGGCTGGTGCAACGCGGTTTATGTCGACGACCTGATCGACGCCATGATCCTCGCCGCCGAACGCGAGCGCGCGATCGGCGAGCGCTTCCTCATCTCGGGCCCCGAGGAGGTCACCTGGCGCACCTTCTTCGAGGCCCTGCAGGAGCCGCTCGGCACCGACTCGCTGCGCTACTGGTCGGACGACGAGATCAAGAAGACCAAGGGCGACCTGGTCCGCAACCTCAAGCTCATCCTCAACGAGCCCAAGCGCCTGGTGTCGCTGCTGCCGATCCGCCCCATGCTCGAGGCGGTCTATCAGCGTATGGGCGACACGGCCAAGCAGCAGGCGCTCAAGCTCTGGCGCTTCAAGCGCCAGACCAACGACCCGGTGATCATGCTGCCCGACAAGGAGCAGCTGCCGCTCTACAAGGCGCGCACCCATGTCAGCATTGCCAAGGCGAAGCGGCTGCTCGGCTATCAGCCGGCCTTCCCCTTCGCGCGCGGCATGGCGCTGACCCAGGAATACATCCGCTGGGCCTATCCCGGGTCGCGCTGAGCGCGCACGCGGCGTGAGGGCGGCGATGCCGGCGCGGCGCGCCGGCCGGGACGCTTGGTCGGGCGCCGCGGTTTAGGTATGTCTTAGCGCCGGCCCTGTTATGGTTGCCGGCGCGGCGTGGGATGCTCAAGGCGGCAGGTCCCGGCGCCGGCGATCCGCGGCGGCCGCGCCGCGACGCAACCGTGCCGCTGCGAGACCGTGTCGTTCATGCCGCTCTTCAACTGGAAGGCCGCGCAGCGCAGCAGCCTGTGGAGCACCATCCGCGGCGCGGGCGTCGTCATGGCGATCCGGGTGATCGGCGCCGGCCTCGCCTTCCTCTCGCAGGTCTTCCTCGCCCGCGTCATGGGCACCTACGAGTTCGGCCTCTACAGCTACGCCTTCGTATTGCTCACCGTGCTGTCAGTCCTGGCGCCGTTCGGCACCGACTGGGCCGTGCTGCGCTACATCCCGGAATATACGGCCAGGAAACGCTGGCGGCGGCTGGAGGGCGTCTTTCGCGGCAGCGTCGTGTTCGTCGGCGCCGTCTCTATCGCCATCGCGGTGGTCGCCGCGGCACTGATCTATCTCTTCTCCGACCGCATCGGCGAGCACTATGTCGTGCCGCTCTACCTGGCGCTCGCCAGCCTGCCGCTGTTCGCGTTGTTCCAGATCTACGTGAATTTCGCGCGCGGCTTCGGCTGGGCGGCGCTTGCCTATACGCCGCAATACGTGCTGCGGCCGATCTTCCTCATGGTGCTCGTGGTCGCGCTCGTGCTGGTCGCGGTGCCGGCCTCGGCCGTGGCCGTGCTTGTCGCCTCGCTCGCCGCGAGCGCGCTCGCCTTCCTGTGGCAGGCCGCGGTCTTCCATCGCCGCAAGCCGCAGGTCGCGCAGCCGGCGAAGCCCGCCTACCACGCGCGCGCCTGGCTCACCGTCGCCTTCTCGATGGCGATGTTCAACGGCTTCCAGCTGATCGCGACCTATGGCGACGTGCTGATCCTCGGCAACTTCGTCGAGCCCGACAAGATCGGCATCTACAACGCCGCGGTGCGCACGGCGAGCATCATCAATTTCGTGCTGATGGCGATGTCGGCCACGGCGACGCCGAAATACGCCGAGCTCTATGCGCGCAACCAGCATGACGAGCTGCGCGCCTATGTCACGCACACGGCGCGCTGGATCTTCTGGCCGTCGCTCGCCGGCGCGATCGTGCTGCTGCTTGCCGGGCGCTACATCCTGCTCGCCTTCGGCCCGGCCTTCGTCGATGGCTATCCGGTGCTGTGCATCCTGCTGCTCAGCAACCTCGTGCTGGCGGCCACCGGCAACGTCGATTCGCTGCTCAACATGACCGGCCACCAGAAGGTGTGCGCCCGCATCATGGCGTGGAGCGGCATCGCCTTCATCGCGCTCAATTTCGCGCTGATCCCGCTGCTCGGCGTGATTGGCGCCGCGATCGCCGTCTGCGCGTCGCTGACGCTCAAATTCGCGTGGATGGTCGTGGTGGCCAAGAAGCGTCTCGGCATCCTGGCGCTGGTCACGCCCAGCCTGCCGCGCCTCGGCCGGAAGGCGACCGCCTAGGCCTTGACGCGGCCGTAGGTATCCTCGAGCCGGACGATGTCGTCCTCGCCGAGATAGTCGCCCGACTGCACCTCGATCAGCTCGAGCAGGTCCTTGCCGACGTTCTCCAGGCGATGGACGGCGCCGAGCGGGATGTAGGTCGAGCCGTCGCGCTTGAGCTCGAAGGTCTCGTCGTTGCGCGTGATCTTGGCCGTGCCGTTGACCACGACCCAGTGCTCGGCGCGCTTGGCGTGCTTCTGCAGCGACAGCTTGGCGCCCGGCTTCACGGTGATGCGCTTGACCTGGTAGCCGGTGCCCAGATCGATCGTCTGATAGGTGCCCCACGGCCGGTGGACGACGCTGTGATTGTGGTGCTCGGTGCGGCCCTTGGCCTTGAGCTGCTCGACGACGGCCTTGACCTCCTGCGCCTTGTCCTTGGCCGCGACCAGCACGGCGTCGTCGGTCTCGACGATCACCGTGTCGCGCAGGCCGACGGCGGCGATCAGCCGGTCCTCGCTGCGGATGTAGCAGTTCTCGCTGTCGTCGACGATGACGTCGCCGAGCACGACGTTCCTGCCCTTGTCTTTGGCGCCGATGCTCCAGAGCGCCGACCACGAGCCGACATCGTTCCAGCCCATGTCGACCGGCACGACCGCGGCGTTGCGCGTGTGCTCCATGACCGCGTAGTCGATCGACTTGGCGGTGGCGCCGGCGAAGGCCGCGGCATCGAGCTTGATGAAGATCGCGTCCCGCTGGGCCTGGTTGACCGCCTTGCGGCACGCCGCGACGATCTCGGGATGGACCGCGGCCAGCTCGGCCAGATAGCCGTCGGCGCGGAACATGAAGATGCCGCTGTTCCAGAGATAGTCGCCCGACTTGAGGTATTCCTCGGCCTTGGCCCGGCTCGGCTTCTCGACGAAGCGCTCGACGCGGTGGCTGCCCGGCACGCCGTTGAGCGCCGCGCCCTTCTCGATATAGCCATAGCCGGTCTCGGGCGCGTCGGGCGTGATGCCGAAGGTGACGAGCGCGCCGCGCCTGGCCGCGGCGGCGCCGCGCTCGACCGCGGCGAGGAATGCCTTCTCGTCGGCGATCACGGGATCGGACGGCAGGACCAGCATGACGGCCTCGCCGGCGTCGAGCGCCAGAGCGGCCGCGGCCGCGGCCGGCGCCGTGTTGCGGCCCTCGGTTTCGAGCATGATGGCGAAGGGCGCCACGCCCATCTGGCGCAGCTGCTCGGCGATGATGAAGCGGTGCTCGTCGTTGCATACGACCAGCGGCGGGGCGAAGCGCTTCTGGTCGGCGACCCGGCGCACCGTGTCCTGGAACATGGTCGAGGCGCCGGCGAGCGGCAGGAGCTGCTTGGGATAGAGCGAGCGCGACATCGGCCAGAGCCGCGTCCCCGAGCCGCCCGACAGGATCACAGGTATGATTCGGCTTTCTGACACCCTGACCTTCCGCTTGACGTGGTGGCCCCGCCCGACCGCCCGGCCGAGCGCCCGACAATAGCCAAGTGATCGTTAAGAATGATTACAACGCCATTGTGGCCAAGTTGGTGCCCGAGCGCCAAGTGATACGTCGGTGGCCGGCTTCGGCCATAGGAAAAATTAACGGCCCCTGGCATAGTGTCGGCAGCGGCTGACATGCCGCAGCCGCACGAGATTAACCCTTTGTTCCGCCCGAGAAATGCCGCGGGGCCCGCCCCCGGCCCGGGCGCGTGAAGCGAACATGGCGCAGAACAGCCCCCACCGGCCGACGGTCAGCATCGTCATCGACAGCTACAACCACAGCCGCTACATCGGCGAGGCGATCGACAGCGCCCTCGCCCAGACCTACCCCGGCGTCGAGGTCGTGGTCGCCGACGACGGCTCGACCGACAGCTCGCCCGAGGTCATCCGCCGCTATGGCGACCGGATCAAGACGGTGTTCAAGGCCAATGGCGGCCAGGCCTCGTGCCTCAATGCCGGCTACGCCCATTCGACAGGCGAGATCGTGGTGTTCCTCGACTGCGACGACGCGCTCTACCCGGACGCGGTCGAGGCGATCGTCGCGGCCTGGCGGCCGGGCGTCGCCAAGGTCCAGTACCGGCTCGACCTGGTTGACGGCAACGGCGCCTTCATTGGCGCGCGGCTGCCCGACTTCGCCTTCGCCCATGGCGACATTCGCTCGCTCGTGCTGCGCTACGGCTTCTTCCCCTTCGCGCCGACCAGCGGCAGCACCTACAGCCGCGCCACGCTCGAGCAGCTCATGCCGATCCCCGAGCAGCAGTGGCGCCAGGGCACCGACTACTATCTGTCCATGCTGGCGGCGCTGACCGGCGACATCGTTTCGATCGACGACAAGTCGATGGGCCGCTACCGCATCCACGACCGCAACGAGGGCCTGCTCAACCGCATCACCGCCGCGAAGCTCAAGGAGCATCTTGGCTGGGACTACAACATCGTCGAGGAGCTCAACCGCTTCGGCAAGCGGCGCGGCATCGCCCTGCCGAGCGATTTGCCGATGCGCTCGCCGGCGCATCTGAAGCAGCGGCTGATGCTGCTGCGCGACAGCCCGGAGATATATCCGTGGCAGGGCGACAGCCGTCTCGGCCTGGCTTTCCTCGGCATCAGGCGCGTCTGGGAATGGCCGTTCTACGGCCTGAAGAAGCGCTTCGTGTCCTCGGCCGAGTTCCTGGCGATCTCGCTGTTGCCGGCGGGCGCGATCATGCGCGTCGGCACGGCGGTCAATCGGCTGAAGAAATTCGGCTGGCGCGAGCCGCTGCGCTCGATCGGCCTGCTGAAGGGCCGCTAGGCGCTCAGCGCTTGGTCTGCAGGAACGAGACCTCGGCGCCGTCGAGCACGAGGCAGGTCAGCACGCCCGAGGCGAAAGCGCCGGTGTCGACGTTGATGCGGTTGTCCTTGACCTCGGGTTCCCACGAGATCGAGTGACCGTGGACCACGGTCTTGCCGTGGTCGAAGGACGAGTCGAGGAAATCGTCGCGGATCCACAGGAGGTCGCGCTCGCGCTGCGCCTCGAGCGGCACGCGCGGCTTGAGCCCGGCGTGGACGAATAGATAGTCGCCCTCGGTGTGGTGCAGCCTGAGGCCGTCGAGGAACGTCCGGTGCGTCGGCGGCAGGTTGCGCTGCAGCTGCTCCTGCGCCTCGGCGAGCCGCTTGAGCAGCGACTGCTCCTCCTTCGGCTTCACGCCGTAGCTGAGCAGCGTGGCGTTGCCGCCGATCTCGAGCCAGCCGGAGCCGGCGCGCGGATCGGCGAGGAACTGCAGCATCATCGCTTCGTGGTTGCCCTTGAGGTGGACCGCCTCGAAGCCGTCGAGCGGCTGCTCGATGAGCTTGTCGATGACGCCGCGCGACTGCAGCCCGCGGTCGACATAGTCGCCGACATAGACGATGACCATGCGCGGCTTGGCGGTTTGCTGCGCGTCTTCGAGGATCCGGCGATGGAGGTCGGCCAGCAGGTCGACCCGGCCGTGGATGTCGCCGATCGCGTAGACGCGCGTGTCTTCCGGCACCGCACGAGGCGCACGTCGGGGTCGGGCCATCGGGAACAAACGGGCAGCCATGCTACTCCAACACTATATAGAACGTATTCGTCCGGTGCTTAGTCTCGCGCATATTAATAAAAATTAAGTTTATCAGGCCAGCCCCAGCCGGGCCGTGACAAAGGTCACAGGAATCCGCCCCGTCCAGCCGCGCCAGGCCTCGCTCCGCCTCAGAGGTGGATCGTGCCGCCGTCGACGGCGATGCACTGGCCGGTGATGAACCCGCTCGCCGGCGAGGCCAGGAACAGCAGCACCTTGGCTAGGTCGTCCGGCGTCTCGGACCGCTTGATGGCCTGGAGCTCGACGATCGAGCGGAACACCGCATCGCTGGCGAAGTCGACCTCGGTCTTGGTCAGGCCCGGCATGAGCGCATTGACCGTGATGCCGTCTGGGCCGAGCTCGCGCGCCATCGAGCGGGTCATGCCGACCACCGCCGCCTTCGAGGTCACGTAGTGCAGGAGATTCGGGCGGCCCATGCCGACCGTCGCCGAGGAGATGTTGATGATGCGGCCCCAGCCGGCCTTGCGCATGGCGCCCACCACGGCGCGGGCGCACAGGAACGAGCCGGTGACGTTGACCTGCATCACCCGGTCCCATTCCTCGAGCGGCAAGGTGTCGAAGACGCCGCGCGTCACCTGGGTGAACAGGCCGGCATTGTTGATCAGGATGTCGATGCGGCCGAAGGCGTCTAGGGTCGCCTTGGCCATGTTGTCGACTGAACGCCAATCGGCGACGTCCGTCGGGATCGCCTTGGCCTTGCCGCCCGCCTTGACGATCTCGCGCGCCACCGCCTCGCCCTTGGCCGGGTCGAGCTCGGCCACGACCGTGGTCGCGCCGGCTTCGGCGAAATACCTGGCGTAGGCCCGGCCGATGCCCTGGCCGGCGCCGGTGATGATGGCGACTCGGCCGTCGATGTCGAAGTCCGGATGCATCCGTCTCTCTCCTCTGTTGAGCGCTTTTTTGGGTCGGCGCGAGCCGGCCGGCCGCGCCCAATCTCGGCGCGTCCCGGTTGCGTCGCGCGGCGTCGGGTCGGGCGTTCCTAGTGCGTGACGCCCATGCGGCGGGCGACCTCGGCGCGCCATTCGGCGTGGGGGCGGAAGCCGGGCGAGGCGCGGCACAGGCGCTCGGTCTCGCGCAGGATCGCCTCGTCGGGCTGGCTGAGGTCGAGCGGCTCGCGGAACGGCTGGCTGATGTACCAGGGCGTGTCGAGATAGAGCTCGATGCGGTTGCCTTCGGGGTCGCGGAAATAGACCGACCAGGCATTGCCGTGGCTGACCGGCCGGATCTCGGTGACCGGCTCGTCGGCGAGGCGCGCGTGCAGCGTGCGCAGATCGTCGAGGCTCGCCACGCGGAACGAGATCTGGTTGACCACGTTGAAGCCGAGCGGCAACGGCCGGCCGGAGGCCAGCACGAGCTGATGGTGTTCGTCCGGATCGCGGCTCAGGAACACCAGCTCGGTCTCGCCGAGGGTGCCGCGATCGGTCACCGTGAAGTTGAAGAAGCGCGTGTAGAACGCCGCCATCTTGCGGATGTCGGCGACGTAGATGCCGACATGGGCGAGCTGCACGTCCGGGCCCTTGGCCATGATGGCATCCTCCGGCGGAAAGCGCGTGAAAGCGGGCGTCATTCTATAGCCCCGGTTCTTCCCGTGCCAGCCGCCTTGGCCTATCCTGGCCGCTCCGTGAGCGTAGGGAGACGAGGCCCGCGATGACCCTGGCCAAGCAGCAGATTCACGACCGCACGCGCGAGGACATGCGCCGCCATCTGGCCGCGCCGGCATGGAGCGACCGGCAGAAGCTGGCGCTCACCTGCCGCATGCTGGCCGACGAGGGGCACGGCTCGGGCCTGGCTGGGCAGGTGACGGCGCGCGCCGGAGCGGGCCGCTGGTGGACGCTGCCGCTCGGCGTCGGCTTCGACGAGGCCCAGGCGCGCCGCTTCATCCTGGTCGACGAGACGCTGCGCGTCGTCGAGGGCGAGGGCATGCCCAATCCCGCCGTGCGCTTCCATGTCTGGATCTACCGGGCGCGGCCGACGGTCAACTGCATCGTCCACACCCATCCGCCCTATGCCTCGGCGCTGTCGATGGTCGGCAAGCGGCTGGCCGTCGCGCATATGGACAGCGCGATGTTCTACGACGACTGCGCCTATCTCGCGGAGTGGCCGGGCGTGCCGGTCGCCGACGACGAGGGCCGCCTGATCGCCGGCGCGCTCGGCGATAAGCGCACCATTCTACTCGCCCACCACGGCATGCTGACGACCGGCCCGACCATCGAGGAAGCCGCCTATCTCGCCGTGCTGCTCGAGCGCGCCGCGCGGCTCCAGGCGCGCGCCGAGGCGATCGGCGAGATCCGGCCGATCGATCCCAAGCACGCCCAGGACGCCCACGATTTCCTGCTCAAGCCCGAGATCGTCGGCGCGACCTTCGCCTATTTCGCGCGCCAGGCGCTGCGCGGCGCCGAGGACTGCCTCGACTGAGGCCGCGCCGGCTGCCCGCCGCACCGATGGACGCCGTTCCGGCGCCCGCTTGTGCCCACGCGGCACCGCTCCCACCTAGGGTTCGATCGCCCCTCGAAATCCGGCCGCGAGCCGTCTATAAGACCGCCGGGAACGAGCGATAGCGGGCGGCCGCGGCAACAGGCGGAGGAGCCATGAGACTGGTGTCGTACTGCGTTCTGCTCGTCCTCGGCGTGCTGGCGGGCGCGGCGGCGGCCGCCGCCGAGGTGCCGGACCGGCCGCTCAAGGATTTCTTCGGCACCTATGTCGGGCGCTCCATCTCGACGGTCGACGAGGGCCTTTCCGAGCGCGACCTCAGCGTGGCGATCAAGCCGTACAAGGAGCACGGCTTCTCGGTGTCCTGGACCACCGTCGTGCGCAAGAAGAACGCCGAGTGGTCGCGGAAGGCCTACACGATCAATTTCGGCCCGACCAAGCGTCCCGGCATCTACGGCTCCGAGATGCGCAGCAACATGTTCGGCGGCGCCGTGCCGCTCGATCCGCTCGAAGGCGAGCCGTTCGTCTGGGCCCGCATCGACGGCGACACGCTCACGGTCTATGCGCTGATCATCCGCGAGGACGGCGGCTACGAGATCCAGGTGTTCGACCGCACCTGGACGCCCAAGGGATTGGATCTGAAATTCTCGCGCTTCCGCGATGGCCAGCCGCTCAGGCTGATCACCGGCGAGCTCGACCGCAACGGCAGCTAGGCCGCCGCCGACGCGTTCGGTTCGTCCTCGGCCACCACGCGGTTGCGCCCGGCGCCCTTGGCCTTGTAAAGCGCCTTGTCGGCGCGCTGGATGAAGTGCGCGACGGCCTCGCCGTGCTTGTACTGGGCGACGCCGATCGACAGCGTGATCTGGCCCAGGCTCTTGCCGGTCTGGCGGTTGACGATCATCTTGCCGGCGACCGTCAGGCGCAGGTGGTCGGCGAGCTTCATCGCGTTGGCGATGCTGGTGTGCGGCAGCAGGACGACGAACTCCTCGCCGCCATAGCGCGCCGCCGTGTCGCGGCCCTTGATGCACTCGGTGAAGGTCTTGGCGACGAGCCGCAGCACCTGGTCGCCGAGCTGGTGGCCGTAGGTGTCGTTGAACTTCTTGAAATGGTCGATGTCGAGCATCAGCAGGCAGAGCTCGTCGCCGGTGCGGATCGCATCGCGCACGTTCTCGTCGATGCGCTGCTCGAAGAATTTGCGGTTGGCGATGCCGGTCAGCGCGTCGGTCTGCGCCTCGCGCCGGGCGCTGACGATGTGCTCGCGCAGCTGGCTCATCTCGCGCGCCGACGAGGTGAGCTCGTATTGCAGCTGGCGGTGCTGCTCGGCCATCTTCTTGGTCTCGGCCAGCACGCTCGCCACGACGGCGCGGATGTCCTCGATCTTGTTGCTGTCGCGCAGCTGTCCGGACGCCGATCGCAGGGTCTCGCCGTATTGCGCGGTGTTCACCCCGGCCTTGGACAGGAAGCCGACCAGCTGGGCGACCGCCGATTCGAGCCGCTGACTGGTCTCGCGCAGCGCCTGCGTCTCCGCGACCGTGCCGAAATAGCGCTCGAACAGCTCGAGGCTGCGCTCGGGCGTGAACGGCTCCTTGCGCTCCATCATCAGGTCCATCTCGCGCTTCAGCTCGAGCGAGCCGCCGCTGCTGTAGACGTACCAGATGGTGAAATTGTTGGGCGTGGCCGGGACCGAGCGCTGGACCAAATGCTCCAGCGCGCTCGTGGCGTAGGCCAGCGCGGTCTCGAAGGTTTCGGAAAAGATCATCGTCGCCCCAGACCTTTTCGGCGGCCCATCCCCAAGCCCCGCCGCCTATCCGACAGCTTAGGGGCAGTCTCTAAAGACCGTGTTAAAGCGAAAACTTTCCGATTCTTGCTGCTTTGGGCTGCGGCCGGGGTGCGAGTGCGAAGCAGCCGCCGGCCCGGAGGCCGTTGAAATCGGCCGCCGGGTCGGCATGATGGGCCCGGTCCGCCGGCCGGCCGGACCCGCGTGGAGAACCCCCGATGCCCCGGCGCGTGCCGCCCCGCCAGCGACTGCTCCATCTGCTCGAAGGCGCCCTGGTCTATGCCGTCTACCTGCTGCTGGCGGCCCTGCCCATGCGCGCGGCCTCGGCGATCGGCGGGGCCGTCGCCCGGACCCTCGGGCCACTGATCCCGGTGACCCGGCGGGCCCGGCGCAACCTCGTGCTCGCCTTTCCCGAGAAGCCGCCGGCCGAGATCGAGCGCATCATCCGGGGCATGTGGGACAATCTCGGCCGCACCGCCGCCGAATACCCCCATATCCAGGCGCTCTGGGAAGAGGACCTGGTCGAGCGGGCCCTGGTCATCGGCGAGGCCGCCTTCAAGCGCGCCGCGGCCGTGGGCAAGCCCCTGGTGCTGGCCGGCAAGCGCATCGAGGTGGCCGGGGTCGAGCACATCTTCGACCTCGAGTTCAACCCCCAGGCCGCCATCATCTTCTCGGCCCATATGGGCAATTGGGAGCTCATGCCGCTCTGGTCGGCCCGGCTCGGCATGCCGGCCACGGTGGTCTACCGCACGCCCAACAACCCCTATGTCGCCCGGCTGATCGCGCGCATCCGGGCCGGCATGGGCACGCTCCTGCCCAAGGGCGTGCTCGGCGCGGTGCTGTCCGGCAAGGTGCTGGAGGAGGGGCGCCTGCTCGGCATCCTGGTCGACCAGAAGCAGAACCGCGGCCTGCCCATCCCGTTTTTCGGCCGGCCGGCCATGACCGCGCCCATGCTCGGCCGGCTCGCCCTCAAATTCCGCTGCCCGGTGCTCGGCGCCTGGGTCCAGCGGCTCGACGGCCAGCGCTTCCGCATCACCGTCACGCCGCCGCTCGCCCTGCCGGACAGCGGCGACCCGGCGGCGGACGTCGCGGCCCTGATGACCGAGGTCAACGCCGCGGTCGAGGGCTGGATCCGCGAGCGCCCCGACCAGTGGATGTGGATCCACCGGCGCTGGTCCAAGTGAGCCCGAGGGCTGGCGCCAGTGACGTGTTGACAAGCGTTAAGCTATTATCCGACAAAGGCGCCCGCGGAGCCCCTCGGGGGGCACGGGTACGGAGGCAGCATGTCGGACGACACGTTCAATGCCGTGGCTAACATCATCGCCGAGGTCAGCAGTATCGACCGGGCGAAGATCACGCCCGAGTCCCACGCCATGAACGACCTCGGCATCGACAGCCTCGACTTCCTCGACATCACCTTCGCCATCGACAAGCATTTCGGCATCAAGATGCCGCTCGAGAAATGGATGGAGGACGTCAACGAGGGCCGCGCCAGCGCCGAGGACTTTTTCGTCATGAAGAACCTGGTCGGCCGGATCGACGAGCTCGTCGCGGCGAAGGCGTAGGGCGGGACCGGCCCGCCCCGATGAACCTCGAGTATTTTCAGCTCATCGACCGGGTCGAAAGCCTGGACCGCGCCGCCAACCGAATTCAGTGCCGGGCCACCGTGCCCACCAAGTCGACCATCTTCGAGGGCCATTTCCCGGGCTACCCCCTGATGCCCGGCGTGCTGATCGTGGAATCCATGGCGCAGACCTCGGGCTATCTGCTGCTGTCGCTGCTGAAGTTCGAGCGCATGCCGTTCCTCATCCAGATCCAGTCGGCCAAGCTGCGCACTTTCGTCTCGCCGGGCGAGGCGCTGACGGTCAGGGCCACGCTCGAGCACGAGGGCTCGGGCTTCGCCGCGACCAAGGCCGGGGTGGAGCGCGAGGGCAAGCCGATCGCCGACGCCGAGCTGCGCTTCCGCACCATGCCGTTCCCCAAGCCCGAGCTGCAGGGCATGGTGCGCGACTACGCCCGCTCGGTCGGCCTGCCGGTCGACGGCTGAGGCGCGGGGCGGCGATGGCGCGCGAGGTCTGGATCACCGGCTACGGCCTGCTCTCGCCTCAGGGCGAGACGCCCGAGGCGTGGTGGCCGAAGCTGCAGGACCCGGCGCAGTTCCGCCAGGCGATCGACAGCGAAAGCTTCCCGCCGTTCCACGTCTTCCCGATCCGCGACTACGACCTGTCGCGCCAGGTGCCGAAGCCCGGCGACCAGCGCGCCATGGGGCCGCTGATGCATTACGGCGCCTACGCCGCGGGCGTGGCGCTGGACGCGGCCGGCGTCAAGGGCAACGAGGCGCTGCTGCTCGAGACCCATCTGGTGGTCGCGGCCGGCGGCGGCGAGCGCGACTGGACGCTCGACCATCAGCTGATCGCCGAGCTCGACAAGGCGCCGGACAAGGCGGCCGTGCTCAACCGCCGGCTGTCCGACGATCTCAGGCCCACGCTGTTCCTGGCCCAGCTGCCCAATCTCTTCGCCGGCAACATCTCGCTCGTCCACGGCGTCGCCGGGTCGAGCCGCACCTTCATGGGCGAGGAGCCGGCCGGCATCGACGCCGTGCGCATCGCCTACGAGAAGATCGCGGCCGGGCAGGGCGATCTGTTCCTGGTCGGCGCGGCGAGCAACGCCAGCCGGCCCGACATCATCTATGCGCTGCACGCCGGCGGGCTGCTCATGACCGCGCCCGCCGAGACCAATCTCTGGGACCGGCCCGAGGCCGGCGTCAATTTCGGCAGCGCCGGCGCGTTCCTGGTGCTCGAGGCGCCCGAGCACGCCCGGGCGCGCGGCGCCAAGCCGCTGGCCCGGCTCAAGGCCGTGCTCAACGACCGCTCGGACCGCCGCCCGGGCGCGGCCGCGGCCAAGGCGCGGCGCCAGCTCGACCGCCTCCTGCCCGCGCTCAAGCGCGAGCGCCTGGCGGTGCTGAGCGGCGCCTGCGGCATGCGCGGCATCACGCGCGAGGAGCACGGCTTTCTCGGCGCGCTCGGCGAGGCCGGCATCAAGGCCGCGGTGCGCGGCACCGGCGCCGCCTTCGGGCACAGCTTCGAGGCGTCGTTCCCGGCCAATCTGGTTCTCGCCGTCTCGTGCCTGGAACGGCGCGCGATCTTCCCGCCGCTCAATCCCGGCGAGCCGCTCGAGACGCGGATTGCCGCCGGCCCGGTCGATCAGGTAGTGGTGACCTCCTGGGGCACATCGCACGGCGAGGGCATGGCATTGGTGGAGGCGATCGATGGCAGCTAGGAAAGAGGCCGGCATGGCGGTGGCGGTGACCGGCATCGGCATCGTCACCTCGCTTGGCCGCGGCCGCGACGTGAATTGGCAGAAGCTCACGGCCGGCGTCTCGGGCATCCACCGCATCAGCCGCTTCCCGACCGAGGGCCTGCGCACCACCATCGCCGGCTCGGTCGACTTCATGGACGTCAGGCCGATCCCGCCGCTGCTCAGCTACGCGCTGGCCGAGACGGCGGCGGCCGAGGCGCTCGAGCAGAGCGGCCTGCCCGCGGACGCCGAGTTCCCAGGCGAGCTGTTCGTCGCGGCGCCGCCGCTCGAGCACGATTGGGAGACGCGCATGGCGCTCGCCCACAAGCTGTCGGCGGGACCCAAGGACCCCTACGGCCTGCCCGGCACGCCGTTCACGCCCAACGAGGACGTGCGCTATGCCCACGTCAATTACATGGGCGCCACGCTCGCCGATCATTTGGCGGCGAAGTTCCGCACGCAGGGCTCGCCGATTACGCTGACCACGGCCTGCGCCTCGGGCGCCTCGGCGATCCAGCTCGGCGTCGAGGCGATCCGCCGCGGCAATTGCCGCGCGGCGCTCGCCGTCGCCACCGACGGCTCGATCCAGGAGGAGGCGCTGATCCGCTTCTCGCTGCTGTCGGCGCTGTCGACCAAGAACGAGGTGCCGGAGAAGGCGTCGAAGCCGTTCTCGAAGAACCGCGACGGCTTCGTGATGGCCGAGGGCGGTGCCGCGCTCGTGCTCGAGCATCCCGAGGCGGCCAAGGCGCGCGGCGCGCGCATCCTCGCCTATGTGCGCGGCTGCGGCGAGGCGGCCGACACCTTCCACCGCACGCGCAGCAACCCCAACGGCCTCGCCATCATCCGCTGCATCCAGGGCGCGGTCGACGACGCCGGCATCCCGCCCGAGGCGGTCGGCTACATCAACGCCCACGGCACCGGCACGCCCGAGAACGACAAGATGGAGTATTTCGCCATCGACAAGGTGTTCGGCGCGCACACCCAGAAGCTCGCCGTCAGCTCCAACAAATCGATGATCGGCCACACCCTGACCGCGGCCGGCGCGGTCGAGGCCAGCTTCTCGATCCTGACCATCCTCGACGGCGTCCTGCCGCCGACCATCAACTACGACATGCCCGATCCGGCGCTGCCGCTCGACGTCGTGCCCAATGTCGCGCGCAAGGCGCAGCCGGAATACGTGCTGTCCAACTCCTTCGGCTTCGGCGGCCAGAACGTCAGTCTCGTCTTCGGCGCCGCCGAGCGATGAGCCGGCGCGTCCTCGTCACGGGCGGCGCCCGCGGCATCGGCGCCGGCCTGGTGCGGCGCCTTGCCGCCGACGGCTACGAGGTGCATTTCACCTACAACGCCTCGAAGGCGCCGGCCGAGAAGCTGATCGACGAAATCAAGAGCGGCAAGCCGGACGCGACGCTCGCAGCGCATGGCTGCGACCTGTCCGACCGCGCCGCCGTCGAAAGCTTCGCCAAGGCGCTCGAGAAGGAGCCGGCCTACTACGGCTTCGTGCACAATGCCGGCAAGTCCTATGACAGCCTGGCGGCGATGATCGACGTCGATGCCGCCGACAGCGCGATGCAGGTCAATTTCTGGTCGGCGGTACGTCTGGCCAAGGCGCTGATGCGGCCGATGATGCAACAGCGCGCCGGCCGCATCGTGCTGATCGGCTCGGTCACGGCGACGCGCGGCAATCAGGGCAACGCCATCTACGCCGCGACCAAGGCGGCCCTCCTCGGCTACTGCAAGACGCTCGCGACCGAGATCGCGCGGCGCGGCATCACGGTCAACTATCTCGCGCCCGGCTATGTCGACACCGACATGCTGGCGCCCTACGCCGCGTTCCGCGAGATGCTGGAGAAGCAGATCCCGGCGCAGCGCTACGCCAAGCCCGAGGACCTGGCGGCTGTCGTGAGCTTCCTCATGTCCGACGGCGCGGCCTATGTGAACGGCGCCGAGATCGCGGTCGACGGCGCGCTCAGCGCCAGCCTCGGCATCAAGCGGTGAGGGAAGCATGAAGGCGCTCCGGCTGCACCAGGAGGGCGGTGCCATCTCGATCGACGACGTGGCCGATCCGACGCCGCCCGTGGGCGACGAGGTGCTGGTGCGCATGAAGATCGTCTCGCTCAACCACATCGACCTGTTCGGCTTCCGCGGCATGGCCTTCGCCAAGCGCAGCCTGCCGATCGTCGTCGGCGTCGAGGGTGTGGGCGTGGTCGAGGCGACCGGCCCCGAGGTCCAGGGCCTCAAAGCGGGCGACGCGGTCGTGATCTATCCGGGCCTGTTCTGCGGCACCTGCAAGCGCTGCAGGCAGGGCCGCGAGAATCTGTGCGAGAACAACCGCTCGATCATGGGCTTCCATGTCGACGGCATCGCCGCCGAGCGCGTCAAGGCGCCGGCCAAGCGCGTGGTCAAGGTGCCCGGGGGCGCGCCGCTCAAGAGCGCCGCCTGCACCACCGTCACCTTCGCGACCGTGCAGCACATGCTGTTCGACAACGCCAAGCTCGAGACGGGCGAGACCATCCTGGTGCACGCCGCCGGCAGCGGCATCGGCTCGACCGCGATCAAGATGGCCAAGGCGGTGGGCGCCACGGTGTTCGCGACGG
>Ga0335070_10001130_pt1 | contig 30430 bp, 34 predicted proteins | sample Lox_Sample_13_FD_206722 | JGI IMG/M metagenome (GOLD analysis project Ga0335070, IMG submission 206722) | Soil microbial communities from Loxahatchee National Wildlife Refuge, Florida, United States - Lox_Sample_1.3 | ecosystem: Environmental > Terrestrial > Soil > Wetlands | place: USA...
TATAACATTATTTCCTGGCGCGAAGTCTTAACTACGCCCTAAAAGTTTTTAAGCACGAGCATTTTTCAGCGGACTTGCCTTGCTATACTATTTAGTGAACATAAAGCGTTGGGAAGATAGGGGATAAATAAAGCCATGGCAGACAAGACTACGACCAAAAAGGACAAACAGGACGCGGCGGCAAGCGGCAAAACTCAGGCCTTGCAACTGGCGGTTGATGCTATAGAAAAGCAATTTGGCAAGGGCAGCATTATGCGCCTCGGCGAAGCCCACAAAGTTAATGTTGAGACTATCTCTACCGGCAGCCTAAGTCTGGATTTAGCCCTTGGCGGTGGTATTCCGCGCGGTCGGATTATAGAAATTTACGGTCCGGAAAGCTCTGGTAAAACTACAGTCTGTCTGCACGCCGTAGCCGAAGTCCAAAAGAACGGCGGGACGGCAGCTTACGTTGACGCCGAACACGCCCTGGACCCGGCCTATGCCAAGCGCCTCGGCGTTGATACAGACACGCTTTTAATCTCCCAACCCGACAGCGGCGAGCAGGCTCTGGAAGTTGTAGAAACGCTGGTGCGGTCTAATGCGGTGGACATCATCGTTGTTGACTCAGTGGCGGCGCTAGTGCCCCAGGCCGAGATTGAGGGCGACATGGGCGATGCCCACATGGGGCTCCAGGCTCGCCTAATGAGTCAGGCTCTGCGCAAGCTAACAGGTGTTATTAACCGCAGTAAAACCACGGTTATCTTTGTAAATCAGCTGCGTATGAAGATTGGCGTGATGTTTGGCAATCCCGAGACTACTACCGGCGGCAACGCTCTTAAATTTTACGCTTCTGTGCGCATGGACATTCGCCGCTTGGCGCAAATTAAGGCCGGCGATGCCGTTATCGGTAACCATGTGCGAGTTAAGGTTGTCAAAAACAAAGTAGCGCCGCCTTTTCGCGAGGCCGAGTTTGACATTATGTACAACCAGGGTATTAGCACCGAGGGCGACGTACTAGACTTAGCCGCCGCCCGCGAAATTGTTCAAAAAGCCGGCGCTTGGTACGAATATGAAAATGAAAAAATTGGCCAGGGCCGCGAGGCCGCCAAAGCCTATCTGAAAGAAAACCCCAAAGTTTTAGATAAAATTTCTGACCAGGTCCGCGAAGCTGCAGCCGCAGAATAGGCAGCGCCTGGCTCCAGTTTGGCTAGTCCAGTGACAATTACATCCATAAAACAGCAAATTAAAAACCCGGAGCGGGTTAGTATTTTTGTTGACGAGCGGTATAGTTTTTCACTCAGTCTAGACGAGCTTATCAAGTACAAACTTAAAAAAGAGCTAGAACTAACTGAGGGCGATGTTAAAAAATTTAAAAAGTTATCCGAGGATGGCAAGCTGCGGGCCCGGAGCTTAGAGTGGCTCCTAAACCGTCCGCATTCCACGCGCGAATTCAGAGATTATTTGTATAAAAAAAAGGCCGAGGCCGATTTAACCGACAAACTGATAGAAGAGTTTGCCCAGAAAGGTTACCTTGATGATGCCAAGTTTGCTGCGTGGTTTATAGAGCTGAGGCAGCGCAAAAACCGTAGCCCCAGAGCTATCCGCGCTGAACTCATGCAAAAGGGAATAAGCGGGGAATTACTAAACGACGCGATGAGCAGCGACCAAATTAACGAGAGGGAAGCGCTAAAAGACCTTATTGCCAAGAAGAAGAATTTATCAAAGTATAAAAACGACCCGCAAAAACTCAAACAGTATTTAGCCAGCCGCGGCTTTGGCTACGATATCATCAACGAAACTCTAAAAGATACTTAACAAGTCAAGCATCTTACGAAGGCCGGTTAGCTATTAGATTCAGCCAATTACAATTTTTTGACATATGTTAAAATAATGTAGTTAAAATACGGAGTTAGCAGCTTCGTGCTGATGGATAATTGAGTATTCTTATAAATATCAGACTGGCGCCGTGGCACCGGCAAACTCGGCTTCGGTAGCCTTCACATCAGAGTCTTTTACCAGTATATAGTTATCGGTCACCTCTATAATTTGAGAACGGTCAATCAAAAGCGTGGCCTCAGTACTAAACACTTTAGTCAGAGGACGCTCAACGTACATTTTCTGCACAAGCATGCCATCGTTATAGCTAAAGTCGCTTACTTTACCAAGTTTAGAACGCTTAGTTTTAACCAACTTTCCAATCAGCTCAAAATCAATATCCAATATTTTTTTGTGGCGCGCTAAGTCCTCGGCAGCTGTTAGGTCCTCTTCATCATTGATAATCAAGCCGCCGGCCTGCTGCTCCCGGACATCATCAGACAGTAGCACTAGCTGGTTGGGGCTCATTGGGCTTTTGCACCACCAGCCCAGAATCTTAAGATTATGCGGGTTGATAATTGGCTGTACCGCTATGGCCACGGTGGCGCCGCTCCGCAGGCTAACCACATTCAAATTTCGCAAGTTAGCGCTAAGCTTTAGCATAAGCATAGTATACCTTCGTAAAATCTAATCCGCTACTGCTTGCATAGCAAATAATAATTAAATAAAATTGCAAACAATTGTGAGGCGATTTTGGCTATCCACCATAGCTAGTCTGCTGTTAATAACAGCATTTGTGGGGCGGCTAGCCTATGCTTCAGCCCCAACTGGCGATCTAACAATTATTCAGTTTAAGATGACTGGTACTGAATCGGTGGTCATTGAAAATAACTCACCCAGCAACCTTAGCCTCAGCAACTACTTACTTGAATACTTTAATAAATCATCGCCGGCAAGTCTGGCGGTGCCAACCAGCTCGCAGCAGCTACCGGCAATTACGCTTCTGCCGCGCCAAACGATTTTGCTAAACAGCGACAGTTCCCCAACTTGTGGCGCGGCCGCTGTGGCTAATCTTTCGTTCAGCCTAAGCGACACCAGTGGCTACTTGATGATTGCTAAAGTTGGCGCCCAAGCTGATGGCAGCCTAGTGTTTGCTCCGCAAGATCACGTAAACTGGACCTCCTCTACAAGCGGCGCCGACATAATAAAGGTGCCGTCCAATACGGCCGATCCGGCGGCTGTTTGGTATAGAAAATTATCCGACGGCAGCTGGCAGCAGGCCGAACTCGGTGCCGATTGTAACAGCTTGCTAGCCTTACTTACGCCGGCCGCCACAGCTACTTTTGTTGACTGGTCGGACGGCGATGCCGCACCATCCACAATTATAAGTCTTGCTTCCAGTGGCGATTCAGGCCCCGGTATCCCTTCGTCCGATATAGGGCTAGCCGCTCCTCAAATTACAGAAATTCTACCTAACCCGGCCTCGCCGCAAACAGACGACGAGGACGAGTTCATTGAAATTTATAATCCAAACGACACGGACTTTGATTTGAGCGGCTTTAAGTTGCAGGTCGGAACCGCTACCAAACATACTTATACGATTCCGGCTGGCACAACCATGCCGGCCAAATCATTCAAAGCCTTCTTTTCCATTGATACTAATTTGGCCATGAGTAACACCAGCGGCCAGGCCTTCCTGCTTGATCCGCTTAACACAGTCTTAGGTCAAACGGATGTCTATGCAAGTGCCAAAGACGGTCAGGCTTGGGCACTTGCTAACGGCCACTGGTATTGGACCAACTCGCCCACTCCCGGCCAACCAAATGCCATTAGCCAAACTAGTAGTTCGGGGTCCTCTAAGTCTGCGTCCAAAACCTCAACTTCAGTCAAAGGCGCTTCGGCGTCATCCTCCAGCGGGGTCTCCACAGCGGCCACTACTACTCCGTCGGCATCGTTGCATCCGTGGACGCTTGCGATTGTGGGCATCGGCGCGCTACTATACGCTGGCTATGAGTACCGAACTGATTTATACAACAACTTCCACCGGGCCCGCCGATACTTTGAAGCTCGGCGAGGCACTGGGCGCTAGCCTGTCCGGCGGCCAAGTCATAGAACTAGTAGCTGATTTAGGCGGCGGCAAGACCACCTTTACCCAGGGCTTAGTCAAGGGACTGGGCAGTAAGGACATAGTATCCAGCCCTACCTTTACGCTCAAAAAAGTCTACCAGTCTGGAAAGTTACGGATTTTCCACTACGACTTTTATAGACTTAGCGAACCCGGAATCCTAAGAGACGAGCTAAGCGAGTCAATCGGGGATAAAAATGCCATCACAATTATTGAATGGGCCGACATTGTAAGTGGCGTGCTGCCAACGGACCGAATTACCATAGAGCTAAAGCCCACCGCTAATGACCCCGACGAGCGAGAAGTAATCATTAGATATCCCGAGCAGTTCGGCGAGGTTATTAGAAAGTTGGAGACCGAGCGCCAAGAGGTAGAGCCATGAAAGTATTAATTATCAGGACCGACAGACCAGAGGCTGAACTGGGAGTTTTTGAGGATGATAAGCAGTTAGCATATAAAAAATGGACGGCCGACAGGCAACTAGCAAAAACCATAAATCACGAGATTAAAGAAATACTTAACAAGTCAAGCATTGGGCTAGAGGACCTACAGGGGGTGATTGTATTTAAGGGCCCGGGCAGTTTTACCGGCCTTAGAATTGGCATGGCTGCGGCCAACGCCCTAGCTTATGCACTGAGCGTACCTATAGTTAGTCAATCCGGCGAACGCTGGATAGCTGACGGTATTAAACGACTGGAATCTGGAGAAAACGAAAAAATTTCGGTGCCCGAATACGGCGCCGCCGCAAATACTACACCGCCCAAGAAATAATGTCTTTGGAACATTGACTTTCTTGCTCGCCGCAACCCGAGGGAGTAGCTTTTTTCTAATCCCATTTCGTTGACCAAATATTTATTTAGGCGCTATAGTATGTTTAGGATTTTCTAGTTGTTTTGGGACAATCCAACTTTCGATATAACAATTTTTTGATGCACTCCGGTTACTGAAGTTAAAGCTAAAGAAGTGATAGTGATTGCTTAAAACGCGGTAATACGGTTGCCCTTAGAAAGGGGTAAAAATGATAGTACTTACTATTGTGCTGGCAATAGCTGGTCTTGCTATTGGTGTAACCGGCGGCGTTTTTTACATGAGACAACAGAGCGGCAAGGCCGAAGAAGAGGCCAAAAAAGAACTAACCAAAGCCAAGCGTGAGGCTGCCGAAACGATTAAAAAAGCTGAAGAAGAGGCGGCCCGTAAATCCGAAGAGTCCAGAAAAGACGACCAAAAACGTCGCGGTGAACTCAAAGATATTGAGCAGCGACTGCTGGCCCGTGAGGATAGCCTAGATAAAAAACTTGACGAGCTGGACAAGCGCAGCGAGAAACTCCGCGCTTCCGAAGGCGAGGTTGAGGACCTTAAAAATGAAATTAGAAGTATCCGCGAAAAACAGCAGGATAAGCTGGAAAAAATTGCCAAATTGTCCAAGGCCGATGCCGCCGAAAAGTTAATGAGCATGACCGAGCGCGATATTAAAAACGACCTTTTGGGCTTGGTGGCTAAGTTACAAAACGACGCCAAAGAAGAGGCCGAAGAATCGGCGGCAATGATTCTGACAACTGCAATGGAACGCATGGCTTCTGAGGTAACTTCAGAGCGCACAGTTACGGCCGTGAAACTGGAAGACGAGGAAATGAAAGGCCGCATTATTGGCAAAGAGGGCCGCAACATCCAGGCTTTGCAACGGGCTACAGGCGTAGATATTTTGGTGGACGAAACTCCGGGCATGATAGTCCTATCAAGCTTTGACCCAGTGCGCCGTGAGGTTGCCCGGCAGGCCATGGAAATGCTACTTAAAGATGGCCGCGTTCACCCCGGCCGGATTGAAGAAGTAGTGGATAAAGCCCAAAAGCAGGTCCAAAAAGACGTTGTTCGGGCTGGCGAAGACGCTGCCCGCGAGGTTGGTCTTGTGGGAATTCCCAAAGAGATTCTTCAGCTACTGGGAGAGCTTAAATATCGGACCAGCTATGGTCAAAACGTGCTGAAGCACAGTGTTGAAATGGCCCAACTTTCCGGCGTGCTGGCCGACGAGCTAGGCGCCGATGTTAAGACCGTTAAATACGCCGCTCTAACTCACGATATGGGTAAAGCCCTTAGTCACAAAGTTGAGGGCAAGCACCATCATATTAGCGGCGAGATGCTGCGCAAATACGGTGCCCCAGAAGAAGTGGCTCTGGCCGCCGAACAGCATCATGACGACATGGACGCTACCACACTGGAAGCATTGATTATCCGGGTGGTAGACGCTGTTAGCGCCGCTCGTCCGGGGGCTCGAAACATTAGTGCCGAAAACTTTGCCGAGCGAATGAAGGATCTTGAAAATACCGCGCTAGGCTTTGACGGTATTGAAAAGGCCTATGCCATCAGCGCCGGTCGTGAAGTTAGAGTCTTTGTACAGCCAAAATCAATTGACGATTTACAGGCTATAAAACTGGCCCGCGACATTGCCAACAAGATTGAGTCCACTATGCAATATCCGGGTACCATTAAGGTAAACGTCATTCGCGAAACCCGCGCCGTTGAATTCGCCAAATAACCATGAAGACAATTTATTTTGTGCGTCACGGCGAAAGTGAAGCCAATAGACTTGGTCTTTCGGCTGGAAGCGAATTTGACACGCCTTTAACGGACAAAGGCAGACAGCAGGCTAGAAAAACGGGTCAAGAGTTAAAGCATAAAAACATTGAGTTAATCATTGCTTCCCCGTTAGGACGAACCGTTGAAACCGCCCAAATAATTGCAAACGAAATTGGTTACGACGCCAAAACGATAGTAACTAGTCCGCTGTTTATTGAGCGCGGTATGGGGATATACTCCAAAGGTCCGGATGAAGATTACTTAAAAGCTGCTACAAGCGGCGATCCCTTGCACGAAAGCGTTGAGCCTGCGCAACAAATGCACGAGCGAATCAGCGAAGGGCTAAAATGGCTGGAGAGTTTTAAGGAGAAAAATATATTAATAGTCAGCCACGGAGGGGTGAGCCGCATTCTTAGACTAATGCATAAAGACCTGCCTCATAGCCACATGTACAAAATAGAGCGACTGCCAAATGCGGCGATTTACGAGTTTACCATGTGATAATTGGTTCTTTCTGTTATAATTACCCCTGTTATTCATCGGGGATTGGCGCAGTTGGCTAGCGCGCCGCGTTTGGGACGCGGAGGCCGGAGGTTCGAGTCCTCTATCCCCGACCAGAATTGAGCTCGGCCTTTTATTCATAGATGACAGTAAAATTGCTATAGACTGTCATCTCTTCATTTATGGCCGGCTCAATTCTTACCCCAAGCTTTATCAAGAAGAGCTTGGGGACCTCAGATATATGTAGCTATAATGAAGCTATACAATTTTGTAAAGTTCTGCATGGCAATACTTTGCAAAATTGAGAGGAGGAAGCGACCTGAGGCTAAAAGTTAGTTTGCAATGCAAAGGACTGGAAGCCGGCACATCGATTCCGACGACGGGGTGTGGCGCAGCTTGGTAGCGCGCAGCGTTCGGGACGCTGAGGCCGGAGGTTCAAATCCTCTCACCCCGACCACGATATTGACTTGCCCATTTTTGGTTTACAATAAAAGCTAATGCTTAATGTTGTTATTTGCATCTTGGGAGTACTGGGTCTTTTATTGGTCGGCGAGAAATTATCAAAAGCCAAAATTATCAAAGGTGAAGATTCCCGCAAATTTGTTCATATAACCGTGGGTACTTTTATTGCCAGCTGGCCGTGGCTAATCAGCTGGCAGGCGATTCAAGTTATCGGACTGCTGATGCTGCTGGCAATTACCGCCAATCACTACCGCATATTTTTCAATTTTTCTAAAAGCATAAAGCGCAGAACTTACGGTGAATATTTCTTTGCGCTGGCGATTACTGTCTGCGCCATGCTTACAACCAATAAAGTATTTTTTGCTATCGCCATGGCGCATTTGGCTCTGGCGGACGGGTTGGCGGCTGTGGCCGGCACTCACTATGGTAAAAAGCTGACCTACAAAGTCTTCGGGCAGAAAAAAACGGTCATTGGCACGATGACTTTTTGGATTACTTCGTTATTTATACTGGGTTTTGGACTGCTGTTTGTCCATGACTTGATTCCATATAGCAGCTACTACTGGTTAATTTTGCTCCTGCCGCCGGTACTTACAATTGCCGAAAACGCCGCAGTTTTTGGATTGGACAACATAGTCGTTCCGGTTTTAGTTATAGTTGTCCTAAAAATGGCCCAGACTTAAGAAGCGCCAATTAAAATCCCAGCTGCAAATACAATACCGCCGCCTAGCATGACCATGGCGACAGACCGCCAAAAGCGCATATTAAAGTAGTGATACCTAATGTAGGAAATTATCATCAGCTCTATTCCTACAACTAAGCTAGCGACCAAAATTGCCACATGAAATTCAGGGATTAAAAAGGGTAGCGTGTGAAAAATTCCACCCAAGAACGTCATGCCACCAATAATTACACCGCGCCTAAACGGATGGCCACGGCCGGTTAGCGTGCCATCATCGCTCAAACCTTCGGCAAAAGCCATGCTAATGCCGGCACCAACGGCCGCTGAAACACCGACTAGAAATGCAACGTGCGGTTTATGCGTTGCAAAGGCCGCCGCAAAAATTGGCGCCAGTGTTGATACGCTGCCATCCATCAGCCCGGCTAGACCAGGCTGCACAGTTTGAAGTACAAATTTGTTATCCTGCTCTGCCATAGGTCTATCTTAACGGTTTTTCTAGGGGCCCCCAAGTTTTGAGGATAAAACTTGGGGAGAAGCGAAGACCGATAGAAAAGATAAGAACTTCAACAGCCAATATATATCGTTGAAGTTCTTGTCTATAAAATCGAGTTTTCGCGATGGGGCGAACGATGGGTCTTGAACCCACGACCTTCGGGACCACAACCCGACGCTCTAACCAACTGAGCTACGTTCGCCACGCCCGATTATTTTATCATTATCAAGGTGTAAACGCAGTATTTAGCGAGGCTTAAAATTAGCCCAGTTCGTAAAGAAGCTTTATTAAATCGTTCTTATCTATGTCAGAGCATTCAATTTGGCGCTCGTGAGCTATTATGTAGCCCTGAAGTAGTCTTTGAAGCTTTATAGCATCCTTCCGCCACAAAAAGTTCATAGAGTACGGATTTGATGAAAAGTAACGTGAGCTCATGTGAACCGATCCGAAAAATGGTCCAATATCAACCTCCACACTAAGGATATCGCGCACTGGCACACTAACTATCCTTGCCGTGAAGAAAAACTCCTTTTGTATAATTGTTAATCTCTCCCTGTCTAAGACAACGGTGTCCGGGAACAAGTCAAGCGGAAAGACGGTTTTGGCAGAGTATAAAATATCATGGGCCTTCCCCGACAGATTTAAGAGAGTCTCTTCGTCTGTGGGGGAGCGATTGGCAGGCAGGGTCAGCTCGCGCAGTCCCGAGGGCCGCAGACCCATGGCTTTAGCAACCGCCCGCGTAACGTTTAAATACTCATCAACTATCATTGCGACACCCTTCGCCTCTCCATTTGCTTAATCTTTTTCCAACGCCTCACACGCAGTTGTTTAGCTCTTCGTTGCCAAGCCCGGCTAACCTCCTCGTAGAAATCATCAAAGTTAAGCTCTCTCGGTTTGATGGTCTGTGCTGATTTGTCTTTCATTTTTTATCCCCCTTCCTCAATCTAATAATGCAACTAAGTAGCGCCTTCTGTTGTGCCTCAAATCACAAATTAGAGTAAGATTTAAACAAAGGGGTATACCATAGCTGTTACCAATAAAGATTTACTGAGTTTTTTTTCGGCTGCTAAGCAAAAGACCTACTCAGCAGGCGAGACCGTTTTATTCGGCGAGAATCCCAGTGGAGTAATGTGTATTCAGCAGGGAGTTATCAAAGTTTATTCTATTAGCGACGAAGGGGACCAATATATTCATGTTCTATATAAAACTGGCGAGATATTTCCACTGATATGGGCTATAAAGGACGTTAAAAGGCGAGTTTTCTATGAAGCTACGACCCAGTCTAAGGTCGCGGAAGTCTCAAAGGAGGAGTTTTTAAAGTTTATAAAAAAAGATACCGACGTTTTGTATGACGTATTGTCTCAATTAGCCGAGCAGTTCCAGGTATTTGCTGAGCGACTGGATAATCTTTTGTACAAATCGGCCCACGAAAAGGTTGTCTATCGTTTGATGTTTTTGGCAAGCCGGTTTGGTGTAAGAGAAGGTAACAAAATAGTTATTGAAGCGCCATTAACCCACGAACTGATATCCGAGACAATTAACCTTGCCCGTGAAACAGTCAGTAGAGAAATTGAAAAGCTGGAAAAAAATAAATTAATAGCGCGCCAAAGCGGTCTAATTGTAATCATTGATATCAATAAGCTAACCAAAGAATTCAGCGAGCCGATTAGTCTAGACCTTTGGGGTCTTAACAGCAAATACTAACGGAAAACTATTAATTTAAAAGGCACATAGCCGCAGAAATTAAGGAAAACGTGAACAGTCGCCGGGCTGTTCATGCCTACCGGTTAGAATCCTGCTACAAGAATACAAAAAACGACGGCTCGACGACCTGAAGGTCATCGTGCCGTCGTTGGTACCCCGGGCAGGATTCGAACCTGCGGCCTTGAGCTTAGAAGTCTCCTGCTCTATCCAGCTGAGCTACCGGGGCGCGTCGGAATCGACATATCGGCTTTCGTAAGCGCAATTACTTTTGCTTACTTTCAACCTCAAGTCGCTTCCTCCTTTCAATTTCGCAAAATATTGCTTCGCAGAATTTTACGAAATTGTTAGCTGCATTATGCACCAGAATCCTTCGGATTCTGGTGCGGGATGGGGTAGTCGAAACCCCGTCTCAAGTTTGGAAAACTTGCATATTAACCGTTATACGAATCCCGCTAACAGATGAAATTATAGCAGCTACTGGTATATAATTTAGAATTGAAGTTTCATAAAAATAATTAACAGGAAAAATAATGACTGATGTTCTTGCGCTAATCCTGGCGGGATTATCGGTAGGACTTGGCAATTTTGCCGCTTCTATTGCCATTGGCTTAAGCGGCGTGAGTAAAGATGTTCGCCTAAAGACAGCGCTAGTTTTTGGCATATTTGAGACAGGAATGCCTATAGTCGGACTAGTTCTGGGTAAGCAGGCAGCCAGCCACCTGGGCAGCCATGCCAGCCAGATTGGCGGTAGCCTGCTGATACTGACAGGGATGTACATAGTTTATGAAGCTCTAACTAAAGTCACAGAAAAAGAGGTCGGTATAGCCGAATCTACCGGGATGGCGAAGTTGCTGCTGGCCGGGCTGGCGCTAAGTATTGATAACCTAATCGTAGGCTTCAGCTTGGGTGCTCATCACCAGTCAATCTTGGAGGCCGCCATAATTATAGGCGTTACTAGCGTGGCGTTGGCATTACTAGGATTGGAAATAGGCAGCCGAGCCAGCGCTAAGCTAGAAGAATACAGTGAGCTAGCCAGCGGCATCATTCTTATAATTGTCGGGCTGGCGATTGGCTTTAAAGTTCTTGGCTAAGGACGATTTTATTTAAGTCTCGTTGACTATCGTAATGTGTGCACCAAGCGAGTTAAGCCTCTCGGCCAAGTCCTCGTAACCGCGGTTAATGGTATAAATATTGCGCAGCATTGACGTACCGTCGGCCGCCAGCATTCCAATTAGGAGCAGTACGGCCGGCCTTAGACCGCTAGGCGCCACAATGTCGGCGGCTCGCCAACGCGTCGGACCGTTTATAAATACGCGGTGCGGGTCGGCCAGCTCCAAATCAACTCCCAGCTTCTTCATCTCGGTAAACATAAGTGCCCTATCTTCGTAAACCCAGTCATGGATTAGTGTTCGGCCGCGGGCTACCGCCACCATAGGCACAAAGTAGGGAAGATTATCTATGTTAATGCCTACACCACCCGGTAGGGCGTGAAGCTTCTCTTCGGGCGCGCGAAGTTTGCCGTTATGTTTATAAATGGTGATGTCGGCCAGTTCGGTCTGGCCGTTGTCGGCCTTATATAGCTCGCTGACTTTAAACTTTAATCCCATGTGGTAAAGCTTGGAAAGCTCTAGGTCAATAAATTCATAAGGCGCCCGCTTGATAGTAATCTGCGAGTTTGTGGTCACCGCCGCTGAGATGAAAGTAATCGCCTCCAGCGGGTCTTCGCTTAGAGCATATGTCACGTTTTTCTTGATTGATTTAACGCCGCGAATGCGCAGAGTGGGCGAGCCAATGCCGTCAATCCTGACTCCTAATTTTTGCAAAAAGAAGCACAAATCCTGAACCATATAGTTAGCGCTGGCGTCTTTAATAATCGTTTCGCCTTCAAAACGGGCGGCTGCCAGCAGAACATTTTCGGTGGCGACGTCGCTCATTTCGTACATAATTACCGGCAAGCTTGGCTGTCGGCGGTTGACGTTAATTTCATAGTGGCCGCTGTGGGCCTCTATATGCGTACCAAACTCCTCTAGTGCGTAAATGTGCGGAATTATTGTGCGCCGACCAAGCTCGCAGCCGCCGGCGTACGGGATTTTGAACTCTTTATAATCGTGCATTAGGGCTCCGGCCAGCATAATTACAATCCGGGTTTTGCGCGCCGCCTCTTTATCCATGGATTTCAAATCAAGCTTAGCCGGCGGTCTAATCTCCAGGTCATTGCCGGGCAGCCAGCGTACATGCACGCCAATGCTAGTGAGTACTTCAATGATGCGGTTAACTTCCTCAATTCGGGCAACGCGCTTTAGCCTGGTTGTACCTTTGTTAAGCAGGCTGGCGCACAATATTGCCACGGCGGCGTTCTTGGAAGTTTTTACTTCTATTTCGCCGCGTAGCTCGTGGCCTCCCTCAATTCGCAAGTTTATGGCCCCGCTGCTAAGCGAAATCAGCTGCTTGTTCAATACGTCGCTAATTCGGCCTAGAGTTTCCAGGCTAAGGTTCTGTTTGCCATGCTCCATTCGGTTTACTGCCGACTGACTAGTGCCTAGTTTCCTGGCAAACTCAGCCTGGGTAAGGCCGCGCTGATGCCTTATCTGAGAAATCAGCAAGCCTATCTGTTGATTGGTATGTTGCATTACCAACAAAAAATATCATATATGGTATGTGGCTTGCAAGCAGTTTTTACAACTATAATTTCTAGGTCTAACTGATACAATTAAGCCATGATCTAGCAACCTGAAATTACCAGTTTTATAAGTAAGTAATTTTAGGAGGTTAATAGTGGACGACAAACAAGTAGCGGCATTGATTGCCGCAGAGGAAAAAAGACAGCGGGAAGGCCTAGAGCTTATTCCCAGTGAAAACTATGTTAGCCGAGATGTGCTGACGTCTCTTGGTAGCGTGTTTACCAATAAATATTCAGAGGGTTACCCGGGCAAACGTTACTATGGCGGCCAGGACTTTACCGACAAGCTGGAAACTCTAGCTATCAATCGCGCCAAGAAATTGTTCAAGGCCGACCACGCCAACGTCCAGCCGCATTCCGGTGCGCCGGCAAATGTTGCTGTATATTTTGCCTGGCTAGAGCCCGGTGATACTGTGCTAGGCATGCGCCTTGACCACGGCGGGCACCTAACTCACGGTCATCCGGTCACCACCATGGCCAAGCTCTATAACTTTGTACGTTACGGTATAAAAGACGCAGAAACCGGTGAGATAGACTACGAGCAAATGCGCCAGGTTGCCCTGAAAGAAAAGCCCAAGATAATTCTGGCCGGTTTTTCGGGCTACCCGCGCAATCTGGATTATGCCAAATTTGCCGAGATTGGCAATGAAGTCGGCGCATTGCTGATGGCCGACATGGCCCATATTGCTGGGCTAATTGCCGGCAAGGCTCTGCCCAACCCGTTTGACTTTGGTTTTCAGGTCATTACCACCACTACCCATAAGACCCTGCGCGGTCCGCGGGGCGGCATGATTTTGACTAAAGGTACGGTCGGCAATCCCTTGCGCAAGGTTGAAAAAACCCTGGATAACCTGCCGACTTTAATTGACCGCGAAGTTTTTCCGGGCTTTCAGGGCGGACCGCACATGAACAACACCGCCGCCAAGGCCGTAGCCCTAAAAGAGGCTTCCACGCCTGAATTTCAGGCCTATGCCCAGCAAATTCTAAAGAATGCCAAGGTGCTGGCCGACGAGCTAATGAAGCGCGGCTTTAAATTGATTACCAACGGTACCGATAATCACCTGATTATGGCCGATGTCTATAAAAGTTTCGGGGTTGACGGCAGAGAAGTACAGGATTTACTAGACAAAATTCGCTTGTCAGCCAACTGTAACTCGGTGCCAGATGACCCCTTGCCGCCGTTTAAACCGAGCGGGCTGAGACTAGGCACGCCGGCCATGACAACCCGTGGGCTAAAAGAAAAGCACATGGCTCAAGTTGCTGATTGGATGGCTCAGGCTATAAAACACCGCAAGAACGACAAATTACTTAACACGTTAAGTAATGAAGTAAAAGAGTTTTGTTTACAGTTCCCACTGCCTAGCGATGAGTAATAATGGCAAGTTAAAAGTTGTTCCCTCGGTATTTGTAGCCATAATTTCTGATGGCAAGGTGCTGCTGCTTAGGCGGGCAAACACAAACTGGCTAGACGGTTACTACGGTTTGCCGGCCGGCCATCTTGAAGATCAGGAGCAGCTGAAAGACGGCGCCGTGCGAGAACTAAAAGAAGAAGCTGGGCTTGAGGCTGAGCCAAAAGATTTGAGACTGATTCATATCTATCAAAATCATCATAATGCCGACGCGCCGCACTACGGCTATATTTTTCAGGCTAGTGCCTGGAGCGGTCAGCCCAAAATTATGGAACCGGACAAATGCGATGATATTGGTTTTTTCCCGCTCAATGACCTGCCGGAAAAAATTGAGCCGTACGTCAAAGAGGCCTTGAATCAGTTGGGTGCAGACGAAGTAACAATCTCTTACCACGCGCCAGGCTCTATCAAAACTGACTAGGGCAGGAGTTCAGGCTCTTGCTGTAAGTCTACGCCGAACATCGCTTGCACTTTATCAACAATTTTTTGTTTGAAGGCCAGCAGGTCGGCCGTGGTCTTGGCGTGTTCATTAACCAGGACGAGTGCCTGTTTATCATAGGTAGCCATACCGGTTTGAGCGTCGTGTACGCCGCGGAAGCCGGCTTGCTCTACCAGCCAACCGGCGGCCAGTTTTACTCGGTCGTCGCCGGCTGGCCAGCCTTTAATCTCCGGGTATGTTTGCCGTAAATCGTCAAACTTAGCCTTACTTACAAATGAGTTAGTGAAAAACGAGCCGTTGTTAGCAACCACTGCCGGGTCGGGGAGCTTAGACGAGCGGATATCAATAACAGCCTGCCGGATGCTGGCCGGCGTATAGTCATGAACATTGTTATCATCCAGATACTTTTGCAAAGACTCATAAAACGGCGGACCGGGAGGAGATTTTTTTAACCGAAGAACTATGTGAGTTATCATGTAGCGGCCCTTGTCGCCTGACTTAAATCGACTGTTTCGGTAAGAAAAGTCGCAGCCACTAGCCAAAATGGACTCAAAGCTGTCATTCTTCGTATCGTAGACACCGACTTCTTTCAAGGTTTGCGATAATTCGCCGCCGTAGGCGCCAATATTTTGAACCGGCGCGGCTCCCACAGTACCGGGGATTAAAGATAAAAACTCCAGGCCGCTAAAGCCCTGCTCAACTGTCCAGGCAACGGAGGCGTCCCAATTTTCGCCGGCGTTTAACTTAATCGTGGCGAGGCCATCATCCTGGCTTAAAATTTCTTTACCAGGAATTTTATTGACCATTACCAGTCCGTCAAAGCCCTCGTCGCGCCAAACAATATTGCTGCCCTGGCCAATCATTATAAATTTAAGGTTTTTTGATTTGGCCCAAGCCACCAGCTTTTGGATTTCTTCGTCGCTGGTGACACTAGCTAGGTATCGGGCGTTGCCGCCCAGGCGCATGGTGCTATGACCGGCCAAACTGACATTTTCTGATATATCCACAAGCTCCATTATCACTGTTTTTACTAGGTGGTACAATATAGACACATGAGCGAACAAAAAGAGGGACCGTTCAAGGGTTTAGGTATGAAGCTCAAATCTCTGAGGGTTAGAGCTAATGAATCTTTGGCCGAAGCTTCCGGCGCGGTTGAGATAGAAGTCAAGCAATTGGCTAGCTACGAGCTTGGCCAAGCCCGGCCAACAGAAGATGTGCTGCTGCTGCTCATCAGCCACTTTGACGCCCAGGACGAAGAAGCCGTCAGAATGTGGGAAGAAGCTGGCTATGGTTTAGACAAGTCGCCTACCGCTTCCGAAGCAGGCGATCATCAATCGGGACCGATATCCAACAACATTCTTTTCACAGACGTGGTTGACGTTACGGTTAATAATTACGGAGTAGTTATGAACTTTATGCAGGGTGTTGGGCCCAACTCTAAACCATCGTCAATCGCTCGCGTTGGGATGAGCCGGGAGCATGCTAAGAGCGTGCTGCAGATTTTGCAGGTCACACTGGAACAAACAGAGCGCAACGTCAAGGGCATCTCTAACAAAATGACCAGTTCTGGCAACAGCCCTGAAAACAAAGCAAACTAAACTTCTATAGTCCATCCGGGGTGCAACCTGCCAGTAGTGTTAATATGTGGCTGTGAGTAGTGCGAGCCAAGATAACATCAACCAAGCAGTAAGAGTAAGCCGGCTGGCTGGATATACCGGTAGTTTTAAAGAGTTGGGTGGTGGAGAAGTAAACGAAACCTTTGTTTTGGACTGCGGGCCAGACAAGGTCGTTCTACGCATCTCAAGATACGACACTACAAAGACGCTCCATCAAGAAGCCAGAGCGCTGAGACTGCTGAATCTGGAAAAGGTTCCAAAACTAATCTTTTTTGATGAAGGCAGTCGTATAGACGGCAGGCTATGGATTATAGAAAGTTATATAGAGGGCTCCCCGGCCGAGCTATTGGACGCTAAACAATATTGTAGTTTGGGTCGCCTGTTAGCCCAGGTTCACAAGGTACGTCAGGGTGATGAGGCTGAGATTAATTTCTGGGAATACTTTTTAGACGTCAGTAAATCATTCGGCAACGAGAGGTCACTGCTAAGTCATCCCGACACTAGGCTAAAGCAGCTAATAAATAAAGGTCATTCCTATCTGCAGTCACAAAAGTCTCAGTTTAGCCCCATAGCAAAGTCACTAATTCATGGGGATGCAACACCCAGTAATGTCCTGGTTGACGGCGACGAAGTCTCGCTTATAGACTGGGAATTCTCAACTTTTAAAGACCCAATGTCCGATTTTTCAACTATATATTACGAAGACATTGACTATAACAAAGGCAAATGGCGAGTAAAAATAACTCAACAAAATAGGGACGCGCTATTTGACGGCTACAAAGACGCTGGCGGCGCCCTGGATGAGCAGAGAATACAGGTTTGGATGAACCTGGATAAGCTGGGAGCGGCGGTCTATCTTTATTGGAAACTGCACGAATCGGGTCACAGTATTGATGAAAAAACCATACGGCAGTATCAGCTAGACCTTAATAATCTTATGGGGTCTTTAGAGCGCAATTTGCCCTAGCTTGTATTTAGCCCGCGGGATTAAATGATGTATCATCAGTTTATAAAAAGGAACTGATATGAAATCAAAAATGAAAAAATGTTTTACGCCGCACGTGCTCATGCATAGCTTGATAGGCTTGGGGCTGGGAATTTTCCTGGCTGCCTTATTCAGCGGCCTGCGGCACTGGTGGCTGGGTGGAGTTATCGTAGTCGTTGCCGTAGTTTGGGACATGACTAAAAAAGCCTAGCGTAAGCTTAACTACTAGCTCCGATATTATTTATTCAGGCTGCCGATTACCGCAAACAGCAAGCTAACGGCAAGCTGAATGCCTATAAGAATTATTAGTATCAGAACAAAAATGTTCATTCCCCGTCTTTGCTTAGGTGCGGAGACTGTCTGAGCGTGCGGCTGGGCTGCAAGTTGCTCAAGAGTTAGATGGTCGTAGGCCTTTGGCAGGTTAAAGACATCGTCGTGCACCTTCGGGTGCTTTTGGATGTACAGGTTATGCATAATTACGGTTATCAGGGTGAGTGTGGCATCCACTATGCCGCAGGCTGCCAACAGCCTGTAATAAAACGAGCCGAGCACCGAGCTATCGCTCAAGAATATTATTGGCAGCAGCATTAGGATAACGACCAGCATGAAAAAGTAGTTAAAATAGACAACGCGGTCAATACTCGGTTGTTTGCCGACGGTTTTTGCCAGAATCTCGCCATGCAGTATGGCGAAAAACAAAACAAAATAAAGGGCGTAGAGCCTGGCGCCTAAATCACTCGGGACTGCCCCCCACACCCAAAGTACAGACGTTATAAAGCTGATGACAATTAGCATAAAGGTAGAGTTTGTAAAAAATGTCAGGCTGTCAAAAGTGTCTTGCTTTTCGTTGTTGACTATAAATCCAAAACTAATTAGGCAGTGAATGGCAACCAGTACTATTGTCCAAAGAGCCTTTTCAGATATATCAGTAAATTGACCGGATAAAACTGTAACTACTGCCAACCCAGCTGCGGCAATCAAACAGCCGATTAACGATTTTAGGAAAAGGCTTTTTAGTTTCGCTAAGTCCATAGCATAAGTATCTTTACGCATAACTATACCGAAAATTTAAAAAACACCAAGACTGCTGGCCGGGAAAGTGCCTCTACTGCAAATAAATTTAATTAGTAACAGTTCTCAATCTGTACCGGAAGTCCAAAGAGTGGTACAATCACCTCTGTTACGCGCCCGTAGCTCAGCGGATTAGAGCGCTTGTCTTCGGAACAAGAGGTCGTAGGTTCGAATCCTTCCGGGCGTACCATGGTTCGACAGGCTTACCATTTTGGCTGAGACTGGCGAATCATTTTATATTTTGGCAGGATTCGAACCGGTAGGCGTGAACAGCCGGGCGGCTGTTCACGTTTTCCTTTATTTCTCCGGCCTGCGTATTTTTTGCCTTAGCAAAAAATGTTGACGCGCCGGATGATAACTCGAATCCTTCCGGGCGTACCACGTCCTAGCTAATTCCAACCCCGCCTCAATTTGTGCAATCAAGTAGCACAAATCGGGCGGGGTCTTGCATTGCTACTTCTTTCCATTTTGTTTATCCTCAAACAAAATGGTCAAGACCACAGGGCGGGCGCATGATAACTAGAACACTCTCAGGCGTACCAAATCAGGTGCCAGCCACTGACCCGAATAGACTAGTGGCTAGATACTGTTTCATACTATTCTCTGACTTGTCCGTATCGGTGTTCAAGAAGTCGCGGCTCAATAGACAAAAATAGTACTTGGCATTATTGTGCCCAAAAGAACCGACTGCGTTATAAACTGTTTCTCCCATCGGCCCACAGTTAATCATTGAGCCGGTTTTGTGCTTAAAATTTTCTAGTTTGCCCGGAAGATTTAGTTCTAACCAGGACTCATGAACATTACTCATGGAACGATTAAGCAAATCCTTATAATCCTTCGGCCACGGCTGGTTGTCTAATTGTTTATACAGACTCAACATTTCCCGGGCTGAAGTAGTGCCGACCTTTGGCATATAGTCCTCACTGCCGGTAAAGTGAAGATAGGGTAAGTCTAGCCTGGTCATTAAACCTTGACCGGCTAACCACTCGTTCAATCTCTTTTGGCCGCCGATAAAGTCCAGCAGCATATTAGTCGCCAGGCAGTCGCTATAAACCAGCGTGGTCTCTATCAAAGCTTCAAAGTTGAATGATTTGGCGTCAGTCCAGTTCAATATGCCTGACCCCTTGGTGTTGTGATGCTGCTTACGGTCCATGAGGGCCTCAAGCGGTATCTGTCTGCTCACCATATCCTTTAATGCTAATAACAGAATAGGCACCTTTATGGTGCTGGATGACTCGCGCAAAAGATCCGCCTTTTTAGCCGACAAGTCACTACCGGAATCATTGGTTATAAGCATTGAAACTCCATAGTCGTGCTTTTTCACGCTTGCTTATACTCCAGTGCGGTTAAGTGCACGTCTTTTGGCCAGCTGTCCCAATGGATTGTCCGCTTCTTGCCGGTTGGCTTTGCGCCGTGCCTCTCGTGCATAGAAATGGTCCTGCTGGCGTGGGCATAGACTTCAAAAAATAGTGGTCCGCCGGCATGTTTTTGTCTAACCTTCCATAAAGTCTGGCCGATGCCCTGGTTTTGCCACTCCGGTGTAACGTAAAAACCCAAGCCCTCGTAGTGCGCTGGGTGAATTTTTACGGCAATGCCCCCGACAATTTTTGGCCGGGGCTTTAGAACTTCTGCCACCCACCACATACTTGTCGGTGTGTTTTGGGCCATATCCTGCCAATATGGCATGATTGTTTGATGAAAATAATGCTTTGGCCCAAACAAATTTTGTTCTGAGTCAGCTGGGTAATCAGAGTAGGCGGTGGCGGCGGCAAGTTGGCAGACTTCCAGGTAGGGCATAAAATCCTTGGCTTGTCCTCGTCGGACAACGTACTTTTCTTGGCTAAGCTGACTGCCCATGCTTCCCCTTATTTTTGCTTTTGGTCACCCTTTTGCCAGGGTGCATTTTTTAAAAACGGCTCAAACAAATCGTCCTCCATATGCTCTAAGAAAAACTGTTTGAGTTCATCTGGCGTCGGGTCGTGGTCCTGGAATTTGACGGCCGGCACATCTTCAATAATCGCTAGGGGCGTTTGCTCTGTGCCTTCTCCCATCACCAAAACGGCCGCCGAAGCCAGCGCGTCAACAATATTTGCAATGCTTACCTGAAATGCTCTACCAAATAGGTCAGGCTGCCCGACATAACTATTTGACGAGGAAAAGCCGCTATAACCAATTGCCACGCCTTCGGTACCGTAGTGCAAAGGGCGAGCTGTACTGTCCGTTAAAATTACGCCCACGTTTTTTAGGCCAAATCGTTTTTGTAGGTAAGCCCTGACTTGATTAGCAGTTTTTTGGGGATCCCCTGGCCAGAGCACGTAATTGCCATTGCCATTGGATTCGTCTATACCGGCCACCGGCACCAGAGTGTGGTGGCTAATCGTAAAGCTCATGTTGTACTTGCTGACGCTCGGGTCTATAAAATAATCCGACTCGCGCTTAACAAGCTCTGCTTTTTCAACTGTGCCAATCGGCACGACTCGGTTTTCGCAAATGGCGGCCACTTTGGAAGTTATGGCCAAAACACTTTTTTCTTCTAGCCCGCCTAAACTTTCGTCCAAAAGCTCGTTTAAGCTGCAAGAGCCGGCCAGCACCTTCCTAGTTTTTACAGCGGTGACTACCATGACCTTTTTATTATAGCCTCCTCCGTAATTACCATGTCTAGCGGCACATCGTGCGGCTCGGCCGGCAGGCCCTTAGCAACCAGCCCGGACTGAGGACATAGGCCAATCTTTAGAGCCTTTGGCTGAGTGGCGAGAAGCTGGTCGTACCAACCCCCGCCCCAACCAAGGCGATTCATCTTTCGGTCAAAACCCAAAACCGGGACTATTACAAGCTCATATAGCTTGTCAGCCGCAGCGGGGGTAGCCGATTGCTCCTGTATGTCCAAGCTCGTGTCAGGGTGGTTTTGCTTTATAAAGTTTATAAACCGCTCGGTGTCCACTTCGTTTAGCGAAGCGATTGCCCGGTAGCAATGAACCCGTTTAAAACTACCAAAGTTAAGCAGTTCAATGAGTCTTTGGTTAATGGCCTTACTTTGAACTTCAATCGCTGCCCGGTCCATGGCCAGGCGCTTGGACTTTAACCAAGTTCGTAGTAATTTCTTATCCTGGTTCATGCTTCTAATCTTACCATCAGTTTACAAACAGGGGTGGTCGTGCTAGTATTTGGTGGTTCATTTTCTTTACCAATTTTATAAAAACCCGCTTTAGCAGTTTTTGTAAAATTGAGAGGAGGAAGCAACCAGAGGCTTGGTTAAGCAAGTATGACGCGCTTACCAAAGCCGGCATGTTGATTCCGACAAGGGCCAGTAGCTCAGCTGGTTAGAGCGTCTGCCTCTTAAGCAGAATGTCGAGGGTTCAAGTCCCTCCTGGCCCTCCATTTATATATGAAATTACTCAATGGTACAGAATTAGCAGGATTCATAAAGCAGCGCCAGGCGAAACAAGTCAGGGCTTTACTGCAAACTGCCAACATCCATCCAAAATTGGCAATAGTGCTTACCATTGACCACCCAGCAATCAACGTTTACATAAAAATGAAGAAAGCTTACGGGGCCGATATTTTGGTTGAGGTTGAGGTCCACCGCGTCTCTCAAGACGATGCCGTGGAGCTTATAAAAACTCTAAACCAAGACGATAGCGTTCACGGTATCATTGTTCAGCTTCCGCTTGAGCGACCAGAAGAAACCGACAAAATAGTCAACGCCGTTGCGCCTGGCAAGGACGTTGATGCCCTTGGTGAAAAGTCTATTTTTGAACCGGCTACGCCAATGGCAATTCTGTGGTTACTGGCTGGTTATAACGTGGACCTTACGGGCAGAAAAATCCTGCTTATCGGGCGCGGAAAGCTAGTTGGTGCTCCGCTGGAAAAGATATTAAAAGCTTCTGGCTATAAGGTTGAAGTACTGGATCGTGAGGTCAAAGACTTATCCGCCCACACCAAAGATGCCGACGTTATTATTACGGCAACGGGCAGTCCAGCAGTTTTATACCCGGATATGATTAAGCAGGGAGCGGTAGTAGTTGACGCCGGGGTAGCCAGTGAATCCGGTAAAACTGTCGGAGACTTGGCGCCGGAGGTTTATGCGCGCCAAGACTTAACGCTGACCCCTGAAAAAGGTGGAGTTGGTCCATTGACGGTCTGTGCCTTGTTTGAAAACGTCATCCTGGCAGCCAGCGGTCAAAAATGAAGATAGGCGTTTTTGATAGCGGGGTAGGTGGGCTAGCGGTGGTTCAGGCTATCGCAAAAAGCATGCCAGAGCTGGAAATTGACTATAAAGATGACAAGACGCATCTACCATATGGCACCAAATCAATTGACGAAATCTACGGCTATGTGAAGCCGATTTTTAAGAGCTTTGTTGCTGACGGCTGCCAAATTATTGTGGTTGCTTGCAATACCGTAACCACCAACCTGATAGATTGTTTGCGTAGTGAGTTTGAGGTGCCGATGGTTGGCATTGAACCGATGGTCAAACCGGCTGCCGCGGCGACTAAAAGTGGGATAATTGCCGTCTGCGCCACGCCGCGAACTCTATCTAGTCAACGTTACGCCTGGTTAAAGCGACAGTATGCCAAAGGTGTTAAGGTTTTGGAGCCGGACTGTAGTGATTGGGCCACGATGGTAGAAAATAACGGTGTTGACCGCGACAAAATCGCAGAAATTATAGATTCGGTCATTGCTCGGGGTGCCGACCAAATCGTGCTGGGCTGCACTCACTACCACTGGATAGAGCAGCAAATAAACCAAATTGCGGCCGGCCGAGCCACGGTACTACAGCCCGAGGATGCCGTGGTGTCTCAACTCAAGCGAGTGCTCGCACAGCTTGCTTAAACTGGTCACCGCGGTCTTTATAGTCTTTAAATAGTCCAAAGCTAGATGTTGCCGCCGATAGCAAGACAACGTCGCCCGGTTTAGCTAACTTGTGGGCTTCGGCGACAATTTCTGGCATTGTGTTGAGCCCATAGGTTATATCGTTAAAGCCGGCCTTTCGCAGAGCCGTAGAGATTCTGTCGGCAATTTGCCCAATGGCGATAACGTGGCGGGGACTGCGTTTTATAATCTCGGTGGCCAGCGTCTCGTAGTCGGCCTCCTTGTCATGGCCACCGACGATTAGCACTAGCGGCTGAGCAAAGCTGTCCATGGCGACGATCGTTGTATCTGGTGTAGTTCCGAAGGAGTCATTATAGTATTTGACCCCGCTAAGTTCGCGTACAAACTCCAGCCGGTGCTCTAAGCCGCCAAAAGACTTCAGTACACTAGCCAAAACCTCTGGTTTTTGTTCTATTTGCCAGACGGCCGTAATCGCCGCGCAAACATTCTGCAAGTTGTGCTCGCCGAGTAACTTTACCTCGCCCTTATCAATTATCTGTGTCTCATCCTTGCCAACCACTATTTGGCCGTCATCGCGTACATAGGCACCGGGGTTCTTATAAAATGGAACTTTTTTGCCTTTGGACAGCTTAGAAATTTGCTCGCAGTAACGGTTGCCACTCAAATAAACGGCGACATCACCAGCCGTTTGCCACCTAAATATATTGGCCTTGGCATCAACGTAATCTTCCATATCAGGGTGCCACTCCATGTGCTCCTCTACCAACATTAGACAAACGCCGATGTGCGGGCTATAAGGAAATTTATAAAGCTGAAAGTTAGCCAGTTCCAAAACTACCCAGTCGTCCTGCTGGACCTCGCGCACAAAGTCCAGTACGGCGCGCCCAACGTTGCCGCCAAGGTGGACTTTTTTACCGGAAGCCTCAAGAAATTTGGTAATTAGGGTAGAGGTTGTGCCCTTGCCCTTAGTGCCGGTAACACCAATGATATTTTTAGTTTCTACAGTTTCAAAAAATATGTGCTGGTTGGTAGTCGCCTTTGACCAAAAAGGACTATCAGCGGCAAAGACTTTCTCTAGATTTTTACGCACAGTTGGAGTGTAGACAATTTTGTCGTAAGCCTCTATGCCCTCAAGGTAACTTAGGTCGCCAACATTGCCGGTCAGCCCTGGCTGCCGGGGCTTATCAACAAACTGAAGCTTAATCTTTTCAGTCTCAGCCGGAAAGTCGTCTCGGGGTTCTTCATTAACAATCAAATATTCATGCTCCGGGCCAAAAAACTCGTAGGCGCTCTGACCTTCCAAGCCCCAGCCAACAATTGCTATCTTCATCCCGTTAGAGATTCCTCTCAACATCAATGTTATCTGGGTCCAGAGTGTAATCTATAAGGCATATATCTCTAACGGGATTCATAAGCTAACGGTCTAACCTTTTACGGGTTGCTGGTCACCAAACTCGGCTTTTACTAAATCGGCTACTTCGCGGGGCGTCATTTCGGCTTTGACCACGTACTTACTAACGCCCAAATCTTTCAATCGGCTGGGAGCCTCTTGCTCGCCAACATTTGTCAAAATAAAGACCTTAATGTCTTTGCCCCAGTCGGTATGGCGCATTTTATCAAGCATGTCGTCGCCGTTCATCTCGGGCATCATTAAATCCAGTAGCACCAAATCCGGCCCCATTTCTTGGCACAGAGTTAGGCCCAATCGTCCGTTTTCGGCAATGCTAACGTGGTAGCCTTCAGCCTCAAACTTCAATCGGTACATCTGGGCAATCGCCAAATCGTCCTCAACTATGGCTATCTTCTTCATTCTTCTTGATACTACACTAGAAGCATATGCTTTTCCAGGTTGCCGAGTTACGTTCTGTAGGATTCATTAATGCTGCAAATCTTTTTAATTCCTTGCTCAAGCTTCCTAGTATCCACACCAAAACGATGCTCTACCATGTTGCTACGGTTAATTAGGTTGAGCTTAGGCGTTCAGAGATGATATAACTTAAGCAAGAAGGATGAAAAATCTTGCCCCTGAAATATACCGACAAAGAGTTGTCATAGAGGGATATCCAAACAAACCGCTGAAAGCCAAAGAAATAAAAGACTACCTGCTAGAGCTATCAGACGTTCTCAAGATGCGCACTCTCATAAAACCAGTAACACACCGCTCACCAAAGTACGGAGAAGCGGCCTGGATACACTGGGAGTCTTCTGGTGCCCATTTTTATGCGTGGGACCAGCCCCGGTTATTTTTTAGTGTTGACATATACACCTGTAAAAAATTTGATGTCATCAGGGCGGTTAATTTTACAAAGGATTTTTTTCAAGTTAAGAAACTTGAGTATAAGGAATTTTAGGTGACCGGTCCGCAGCACAATCTCTATCCGGGAGGCAGAGTCTCGCCGAGTTATGAGTTATCACGCGCTGAGGTCGGGGAACTTTGCCGAGACTTTCTGACCGGTCACGAGAAACCAGTTGGGCGGCTTGGCAGCTACGTGATATCCCCGGACACAATCTATTCCAACCTGGGCAGAAGTGTAGAGAGTGCGGTATTTGACGAGTCATTCCGTAACACCCCAGACATTATGGCCAGTGAATACGGACCGTACGAATCGGCAAGTACCTTCTTTGTCGTCATTGACCACGAGCAGGAGATGCCGGTAGGCACCATGCGTCTAATCGCAAACTCAGATGCCGGTTTAAAATCCCTGGTTGATTTGCCGCGTACGCCGCTTGGAATAGTCGCCGAGGATGTTTACCAGGCTTACGCTATTAATCCGGATAGATGCATTGATGTCTCTACTCTTGCTTTGTTGCCAGAGTATCGCAGGCAAGAGGACGGCCTATCTAGGCTGCTGGTCTATAGACCCTTATACAAAACGGTTATTAATAATCCTAACTTTGACCACATCGTGACGATTGTTGACGAACAGGCCCAAAGAAGTTTGTGGGCTCTAAGGTTTCCGTTGCGCCGCATATTTGACTCCCAAGGCTTTCCCTACTTAGGGTCCAAACAAAGCTACGCCATGTATGCCCAGACCTCGGATTTTAAGCCCCAAATGAACTATTGGATTAGTAAGTTTTGGGAATCTGGAAGTCACAAAAGACAGCAAGTTGGCAATTGGATGAAGCTGCTCATAGAAGACGACAGCCCCCTAGACGAACTGATTAGATTTACCGACCAAAATAGCGCCGAAGAGATTTTTAAGCTTCACAGCTAACCACTCGGGCTAAATATAGAGTAATATTATCCTTGTGGATATAGCCATAATCGTTTTGGCGTTGACCTGCGTGGCAAACGTATTCCTAGGCCTGTTTGTCTATTTGAGGAATTCCAGCTCCGCGGTCAGTCGTAGTTTTTTTATACTTTCCCTGTTGCTGAGCTTTTGGGCGGTCACCAACTATCTGACCGACAAAGCCAACCAGCTGACTCTGAATATATTGTTCAACAAACTATCATTCTTATTCGGCTTTTGGGCCTTGATGGCAGCGCTTGCCTTCAGCTATTTTTTTACCGGCAGAAAGTTTCGGCATAAAACGGCTGTTATTTTAGGAGCCTTGGTCGTGTCGGTACTTAGTATAACTAGCCTGGTTAGTGGCACCGTGGAGCAGCGTGGCGATAAACTTATATTTACCTCGGGCCCCCTGATTGAGCTATGGATACTAGCCGTAGTCTTGGGCTTTAGCGTAATTATTTATAATTTCTATAAGCTTGCCAAAACTGGAGACAAGACTCAAAAAAACCAGGCCAAAATAATAGCCATTAGTTTTGGCGCAAGTATCACGATTGGGATGCTGACTAACGTTATAATCCCTCTGTTCTCGGACAGCTTTCAGACTACCAAGTATGGTCCGCCGATTTTGTCGGTCTGTCTGCTGGGGGGTATTGGCTACGCGATAGTGAAGCACAAGCTGTTTGACATCAGACCGATTGTAGCGCGGTCTTTCGCTTATGTACTGTCACTGGTCTTTATCGGTTTGATTTACGTTGGGGTGGCCTTTGAAATCAACCAGTATTTCTTCTCCGGCTCGTCAATTACCGCGACCCAGGAAATATTTTATCTGCTACTTACCCTCTTGACGGCCCTGATGTTCCCAACCATAAAGACCCAGTTTGACAGGCTAACCAACTCAATTTTCTATCGCGATGCCTACGATCCCCAGGCATTTTTGGATGAGCTCAATAGCGTTTTGGTCACCACCATGGACTTGAAGGATTTGCTTCAGCACTCCTCGCGAATAATTAACAAGTACTTAAAGTCAGAGTTCTCAACCTTTATCATTCGCAGTTCTACTAAAAACTATGTAGAGGTGCAGGGGCTTCACCACCTGCATTTTCACTCGGACGAAATTAATACAATCCGCGAGATTTTGCACCCCTCAAAAACCACGGTCATCCAGACCATCACAATGGACAACTCTGGCCAGCTTTACGAACTTTCGCACAAATACGCCGTGGCAGCTATAGTCGGGCTAGTGACTAAAGAGGAAGAGGTCGGTTACCTTCTCTTCGGGCAGAAAAAAAGCGGCAACGTTTACTCCGGCCAGGACGAAAAGATAATGGAAATTATTGGTGAGGAGCTAGCTATTGCCGCTCAAAACTCATTGCGCTTTGAGGAAATTAAGCAGTTTAATGTGACGCTGCAGGACAAAATTAACGCTGCCACCAAAGAGCTGCGGCACGCCAACACCAAGCTTCGTGGCCTGGATAAAAGCAAAGACGAGTTTATTTCTATGGCCAGTCACCAGCTGCGAACGCCACTAACCGTCGTTAAGGGGTATATCAGCATGGTTTTGGAGGGTTACGGCGGCAAGCTCAGTAAAGACCAGATGGATATGCTGCAGAAGGCCTACGAAGGTGCCGACCAGATGGTATTTCTAGTGGGCGATTTACTAAATGTATCCCGCCTTCAGACCGGCAAATTTGTTATAGATAACCACGCTACGGACCTGGCTAAACTGATACAAACGGAAGTGGACCAGTTGCAGGAATCGGCTCAAAATCACCATCTGGAGCTTATCTATAAAAAGCCGGAAAATTTCCCAATGCTCAATCTGGACGAGACCAAAATCAGGCAGGTGGTTATGAATTTTATAGATAACGCCATCTATTACACACCGGCTGGCGGCAAGGTGGAGATAGCCCTGGAAGCGACAGATCAGACGGTCAGCTGCACGGTAACAGACACTGGCCTTGGGGTACCAAAGGCTGTCCAGCACCATCTGTTTACCAGGTTCTATAGAGCCGACAATGCTAGGAAGATGCGGCCAGATGGCACGGGGTTGGGGCTGTATATGGCCAAGAAGGTTATTACCGTTCAGGGCGGGTCAATTATCTTCAGGAGTACCGAAGGCAAGGGCAGTACCTTTGGCTTTAATTTTCCAAGAAGTGCTATAGAGGTCAAGCCCCAGGCCGAAAAAGCGCTTGCCAAATAATCCAGAGGTGCTATATTTATTAACTGGTTCGGAGTCTTGAAGCTTTAGGTGATGCGCCAGTTTAGGTTTGCTCCCTTTTAAGCTCGACGCCGAAGTACGTTGACTTATTAAGATTTGCTGAGCTTAAGGGTGTGTCCGTCGTTTTTGTCGCGGGCACCGTCAAAGTACTCTGGAGACGGAGTGCCGATAATGCCCTTCTGCTCGGGGGGAGTTCCCAAAAGCGTCATCTGCAGGGTCGTCGCTGACCCTGAAGATGGTACTAGAGGGACCCCCCCTGAGATTAGCAGATTCTGTCTAGAGTCTGCTTACAGTCGTGGGGTAGCGATTGGCGTTCACTCGCTGGTTGCTGCCCTACGCCCAATCGTGGCCCTGGCCCCCTGCTTGAGCCACGATGCTCCACTCCCCCGATGCGGAGCCCGGGAGCCCTCCCGGGCTCCGCATCAACTCGATGCTTGCATCTGTTTGCAAGATCCATCCGGGGGCCTGACTCCTCCCTCGGGTGGTACACCCCCCTGAGGAAGGGGGTGGGTCGGGCGCACGAGCTCGACTACGGGCGAGGGAGACCCACACGGACCGCTGCGCTCTGCCTCCCGCGCGACTGCGTGGGTCTCCCATCTTACTCGCAAATCTTGCCGATAACTCAACCCACAGCCCGCTTTTTACAGCAGACCCGCTATAAAAAGGCGGGCTTTCTCATTTTTAGATTTATAAACTACTTGTGCTTATGCTTAATTTATTGTGCCAGGTATTGACATAAGCTTTTTGATATGGTAGAGTATGACTATCCTCGCTTAAAAGGCGAAGAGGTGGAAATCTCTAAGGTGGGCCTAAGGTGTTAACTCGCCGGGTCTGCTGGAAGCCTTTACTGGGTGGGGCGTCAACTTAAAAACTAGGAGTAGTTTGTGAAAAACAGTATTTTGTTTGAAGCAAACTAGATAGTTATGGGGCTTTAAGTATTTGCCGCTTGAGCAGATTTATTTGTTCGCAGGCATCTTAAAACCCGTAACCGACTACCAATTTACCTGTTTGACTATTGCGGTGCCGCGCGCTTCTGGGCTAATTTGTTCTAAATCGGCCTTTAGAAGTGCGCGGCACCAGTACGATCGACTGGTGCTTCGCCTTTCCTGTCCTCGATCGGAACTGGAGGTGAACGATGCGCCTCAAGCGCATGCTCATCGCCCTGACAACGGTCGGGGCAATCAGCGTCATCTACACCGGAATCGCGTCCGCGTACTGCGGGCCCGGCTTCAGCAACAAGAGTGAGGCCGTGTCCTACTACCAGGGCGCCGGCGCCAAGTTCCTGCCGAGCCTCAAGAACGAGCTCGTGGCAGACGGCTTCATGCCGGCCGACCAGGACGCTCTGGCATTCCTGCAGAGCGACAAGGTCGTGAACGTGGTGACCCCCAAGGGCTACAAGCTGAGCAAGAACACGTACTGTTCGGGCAGTACCTACAAGCCGTTCGCCGGCCTGCTGGTGCACTCGGGCAAGAACGTGCTCGCCGAGATCGTCGGCAAGACGGTCAAGAAGCTCGGCAAGGCCAAGGTCGTCAAGACTGTTACGACCGTCGTCGGAACGACGCAGTCGCAGCAGAAGCAGCCCGACGGTTCCGTCAAGGTCTACCAGACCACGAC
>Ga0335070_10001132_pt1 | contig 30423 bp, 35 predicted proteins | sample Lox_Sample_13_FD_206722 | JGI IMG/M metagenome (GOLD analysis project Ga0335070, IMG submission 206722) | Soil microbial communities from Loxahatchee National Wildlife Refuge, Florida, United States - Lox_Sample_1.3 | ecosystem: Environmental > Terrestrial > Soil > Wetlands | place: USA...
AACCCTTGGCCACGTCGCCAAGGGCATCGGACAGCGATGCAGCAGCGAACACCGTGACGCCCGCGGCGGTCGCCGGAGAGATCGCCAGGACGGCCGCAATCAGTCCGGCTCCGAAAAGACGCTTCAGCATGCGAGACCCCCGATCAGGCGCGACGTGATATCCCAACGAATATCACGAGTCCAGACGCGGCGAAACAGCGGACGCGACGGGGAACGCGCAAGCGGCTAGAGCGGGTTCGCGACGCGCCGGTACGACAGCGCCTCGGCGAGATGTGCACGATGCAGCGCGTCCGAACCGGCGAGATCGGCGATCGTACGCGCCACGCGCAAGACGCGATGATAGCCGCGCGCGGTGAGCTTCAACGCATCGGCCGCCTCGGTCAGAAGTCTTCGCCCGGCCGCGTCGGGCGCGGCGATCGCGTCGAGCAGCTCGCCTTCGGCCTGCGCGTTGAGCCTGACGGCCGTGCCCTCGAAGCGCGCGCGCTGGATGCCGCGCGCCCGCGCCACGCGCGCGGCGACGTCGGCGCTGCTCTCGGCGGGCGGCGGCAAGGCGAGATCGGCCGCCGACACGCTCGATACTTCGACATGGATGTCGATGCGGTCGTACAGGGGTCCGGAGATGCGCGCCTGGTAGTCGAGCGCGCATTTGGGCGCCCGGCCGCAGGTCCGGGACGGATCGGAAAGATAGCCGCAGCGGCACGGGTTCATCGCGGCGACCAGCTGGAAGCGTGCCGGATAGCGCACATGGGCGTTCGCCCGCGCGACCACGGCTTCGCCGCTTTCGATGGGCTGGCGCAGCGAATCCAGAACGGCGCGCTGAAACTCCGGCAGCTCGTCGAGGAACAGCACGCCGAGATGCGCGAGAGAGACCTCGCCGGGTTTCACGCGCAGTCCCCCGCCGGTGAGCGCCGCCATGGAGGCGGAGTGATGCGGATTGCGGAACGGCCGCCTGCGCGAAATGGCGCCGCCCGCCAACTCGCCGGCGAGAGACTGCACCATCGAGAGTTCGAGCGCCTCGCGCGCGTCGAGCGGCGGAAGCAGGCCCGGAAGACGCTGGGCGAGCATGGATTTGCCGGAGCCCGGCGGGCCGATCATCAACATGTTGTGACCGCCCGCCGCCGCGATTTCGAGCGCGCGCTTCGCCGTCTCCTGTCCCTTCACGTCGCGCAGATCCGGCGCCGCGGCGCTGTCGTCGGCAAGCCTGGGGATGGGCGCATTCAGGACCTGCACGCCTTTGACGTGATTGACGAGCGCGATGAGCGATGGCGTGGCGATGATCGCGACGCCGCCGGCCCAGGCCGCTTCGGGGCCGCAGGCGGCGGGACAAATCAGCCCGCGTCTCTGCTCGCTCGCCGCCAGCGCCGCGGGAAGAACACCGGCGACCGCCGTCACCTGGGCATCGAGCGACAGTTCGCCGAGCGCGACATAGTTCGCCATCTCGCTGGCCGGCAGGACGTCCATGGCCGCGAGAAGCCCCAGCGCAATCGGCAGGTCGTAATGGCTGCCTTCCTTGGGGAGATCGGCCGGCGCCAGGTTCACGGTGATGCGTTGATAGGGCAGGGCGAGGCCGATCGCCGACAGTGCGGCCCGCACGCGTTCCTTGCTCTCGGCCACAGCCTTGTCGGCAAGACCGACGATGTTGAACACGCCCGTGCCGCCGCCTTCGCCGACATGGATCTGCACATCCACCTCGCGCGCTTCGATACCCTGGAACGCAACGGTGAAAACGTGCGCAACGGTCATGCTGTGGCGAAGAGATATCCTGCGGTTGCGCCCGCGATGGCGAAGCGCGCGAAATAGCCGAGAGCGTGGGAAAACACGATGCGCGGATCGGTGCGGATGAACAGTCCGTTGATGATCACGATGGCGAGCGGCCCGGCGAGGAACGCGAGGGCCGCCGTCAGCAGGCCGGCGCGGACGCTGTGCACGCCGCCGATGCCGCAGAGCAGGAAGATCGCCGCGGTCATGGCGTACCCGATCGCCGAGGACCAGATGATCGGGCCGTTCTCCTTGCCCTCCCGAACGCCGGGCCACCACACCTCCGGATAGCGATTGTACGATTCGTGGAACAACAGGCCCATGAAGAGCCAGTCGGTGAACGCCCCCAACGACCCTGCACCGAATACGCCCGCGACCCACAGCCAGTTCATCTGAGCCTCCCGCGCGGTCAGATTAACGCAGCGTCGTGCTGAAGGCGACGGTTCAGCGTGCGTTTGGCGGGAAACCGCCGCGTTTCGCGCCCTTGCTTGTGCTCCCCTGTCCACTTACGCTTTAACCCACGCTATTACCCAAAAGAGAGACACAAATGGCCGTTCAGCGTTTCCAGGGAACAGACAAGTACATCGCGACCGAAGATTTGCGGATCGCCGTAAACGCGTCCATCGCGTTGGAGCGGCCGCTTCTGATCAAGGGCGAACCGGGAACCGGAAAGACCGAGCTCGCATTCCAGGTCGCGGACTTTCTGAAGGCGCCGCTGATCACCTGGCACGTGAAGTCGACGACCAAGGCCATGCAGGGTCTCTACGAGTATGACGCCGTCACCCGTCTGCGCGACAGCCAGCTGGGCGACGAGCGCGTCAAGGACGTCAAGAACTACATCAAGAAGGGAAAACTCTGGGAGGCCTTCGAGATGAAGGGCCGACCGGTGCTGCTGATCGACGAAATCGACAAGGCCGACATCGAGTTCCCCAACGACCTCCTGCTCGAACTCGACCGCATGGAATTCTTCGTTTACGAGACGGGCGAGACGATCAAGGCGCAGCAGCGCCCGATCATCCTCATCACCTCGAACAACGAGAAGGAGTTGCCCGACGCGTTCCTGCGCCGTTGCTTCTTCCACTACATCAAATTCCCCGAGCGCGACACGATGCAGAAGATCGTCGACGTGCACTATCCCAACATCAAGCAGAAGCTCGTGAGCGAGGCGCTGAACGTCTTTTACCAGATCCGCGACGTGCCGGGCCTCAAGAAGAAGCCCTCCACCTCGGAACTCCTGGACTGGCTGAAGCTGCTGATGAACGAAGACATTCCGCCGGAGGCGCTGAAGGAACGGGATCCGACCAAGCTGATCCCGCCGCTGCACGGCGCATTGCTCAAGAACGAGCAGGACGTGCATCTGTTCGAGCGGTTGGCGTTCCTGGCGCGGAGAGAGCCGAGAAACTAGTGCGCTTGCGCCGTTTCACCCTTGCCGTGATCGGGTGGCTGGCGGTTTCGCCCGCCATCGCGCAGACGACGAACATCGACGCGTTCAAGGATGGGCCGGACGAATCCAAGGTGCACACGGCATCGGCCTTCGTCTGCCCGCTCTTCATCGGACATTTCGAGCGCGATGCGTTCGGCGAGCGTGCGCCGATGCAGGGATCGGATTTCTGCGCCTATTCTTCCCTCGACGGCGTTTACGGCACGATCACGCTGACGCCGCTGAAGGCCGCCTACGATCCCAAGACCGCGCTGGCGCAGGAGTTCACCGAGCAGGAAGGCATCGGCGGCAAGATCGTCGGCGAAAGCACCGTCAAGCTCGGCGGCGGGTCGTCGCCGATCTCGGTGTACAGCCGGACCTATGAGACGGCGGCCCTGGAGACTCTCCACTACCGCATCCTGTTCTCGACCGGCACGGTCGGCGACTGGGCCATCGAGGCAACGGTCGAGTTCGCCACGCCCCGGGACGACGAAAAACTGAGGGACTTTCTCAACGCGGTCTACACCGAGGCTCTGGTACACATCGCCAAGGTCGCCCCGCCGCAGGGACCGATGATTACCTCGCCGAATCAGGTCACGCCGGCCCTGTCCGCCCCGCTGGCCGGAGCGGCAAAGCCGCGCTAGACTTGCCCTATCGCCATTCGCCTACCGACGAAGGTCACTGACTCATGTTCTTCCAATTCTTCGACGAGCTGCGCGCCGCCCGGATTCCGGTCACGCTCAAGGAATATCTCGCGCTGATGTCCGCCATGGACAAGGACATCATCGATATGAAGATCGAGGAGTTCTATTACCTCTCGCGCACCGCGCTGGTGAAGGACGAACGCAACCTCGACAAGTTCGACCAGGTCTTCGGACACGTCTTCAAGGGCCTGGAGGGACTGGACGGCTCGCTGATCGCACAGATCCCAGAAGAATGGCTGAAGGCGCTGACCGAGAAATTCCTCTCCGAAGAGGAGAAGAAGATGATCGAGAAGGCCGGCGGCTGGGACAAGCTGATGGAACAGCTCAAAGCCCAGATCGAGGAGCAGAAGAAGCGCCACGAAAAAGGCAACAAGGCCATCGGCACGGGCGGCACCTCGCCCTACGGCAATGGCGGCTACAATCCCGAAGGCGTGCGCATCGGACAGGACAAGTCGCGCCACGGCAAGGCGATCAAGGTCTGGGACAAGCGCGAATACAAGAACCTCGACGATTCGGTCGAACTCGGCACCCGCAACATCAAGGTGGCGCTGCGCCGTCTGCGCAAATGGGCGCGCCAGGGCGCGGAGACGGAGCTCGACGTGCCGGGAACGATCTCGGACACGGCGAACAAGGGCTATCTCGACCTGCGGCTGATACCGGAGCGCCACAACACGGTGAAGGTGCTTCTGTTCTTCGACATCGGCGGCTCGATGGACGCGCACATCAAGCTCTGCGAGGAGCTGTTCAGCGCCGCCAAGACCGAGTTCAAGCACATGGACTTCTTCTATTTCCACAACTGCCTCTACGAGGCGGTGTGGAAGGACAATCGCCGCCGCCACAACGAAAAGCTCGATACGTGGGACGTGCTGCACAAATATCCCAAGGACTACAAGGTGATCTTCGTCGGCGACGCCACCATGAGTCCGTATGAGGTCACCTATCCCGGCGGCAGCGTCGAGCATTGGAACGAAGAACCGGGCGCCGTCTGGCTCGACCGCGTGACCTCGATGTTCGAGCATGCGGTGTGGCTCAATCCCGTGGCCGAAAAGCATTGGGACTACACGCCGTCCATCGGCCTGATGCAGCAGCTCATGAACGGCCGCATGTTCCCGTTGACGCTCGGCGGTCTCGACAAGGCGATGCGCGAACTCAATCGGTGAGTCGAGCGCCGGATGGCGATGGAGCGCGACGCCTAGGATGGACGCTCGCACCAAAGGAGTCGAAGGTTTCGACCTGGACGCGCACGCCGCGCGCCTGCAGCGCGACGGTTACACGATCATCGAGGATTTTCTGAGCGAGACCGCGCTCGCCGCCGTCCGCGCCGGGGTCAAACCGCATCTCGGCCACTATCGCGGACGCAACAGTTTCGAAGGCTTTGCCACGGAGCGCATCTATACGCTCGTCGCCCGCGGCGCCGTGTTTGAAAGTATCGCGGAGGAACCGCGGCTGCTGGCGCTCATCGCGCGCTTCCTCGCACCGCAATTCCTGCTCAGCGCGTCGCAGGCCATCTGCATCTTCCCAGGCGAGGCCGAGCAACGCCTGCACTTCGACGACAGCTTTTACAAGGTGCCGCGGCCGCGCCCTCCGCTCAGCGTCAGCATGATCTGCGCGATCGACGATTTCACGGCGGAAAACGGCAGTACCGTGATCGTTCCGGGCAGTCATCTCTGGGGCGCGGCCGACCAGGCGTCGCTGCCCAGGGCGCTCGCCGAAAAGCGTCCGCTGATCATGAAGGCCGGGTCGTGCATCGTCTTTCCGGGCACGCTGATCCATGGCGGCGGCGCCAATCGCAGCACTGCGCCGCGGCTCGCCCTGACCTATCAATATTGCGAGGGCTGGCTGCGCCAGCAGGAGAATTTCTTTCTCGCCGTCCCGCGCGCCGTCGTGAAGACCATGTCGCCGAGGGTGCAGGAATTGCTCGGCTATTCGATCTGGCCCCCGTTCATGGGGATGGTCACCGCCCACCATCCCGCCCGCATGCTCGATGACGATTTCGTGCCACCCGTTGCGGCCGAACCGCGGACCTGATCCTCTGGCGCCCGCAAAAGGCGGGAGACGTTCATGATCCAGGTGCACCATCTCAACAATTCGCGCTCGCAGCGCATCCTGTGGCTGCTCGAGGAACTCGGCACGCCCTACGAGATCGTCAAGTACCAGCGCGGCACGCCGGTGCCCTACGCGCCGCCGGAGCTGAAGAAAGTGCACCCGCTCGGCAAGTCGCCGGTCATCACGGACAACGGCAAGACGATCGCGGAGTCCGGCGCCATCGTCGAATATCTCATCGACACCTACGGCAAGGGCAGGTTCAAGCCAAAGGCGGGCACGGACGATTACTGGAAATATATCGAGTGGATTCACTACGCCGAAGGCTCGGCGATGCTGCCGCTGCTCATGGCGCTCTATACCGGCATGCTCGGCGATGCGGCCGCGATGCTCAAGCCGCGCGTCGACGGCGAGATCGCGAACAATCTCTCCTACCTGGAAGCCGCCATGAAGGGCCGCAATTTCTTCGTCGGAAACGATCTCACCGGCGCCGACATCCAGCTTCTCTTCGTGCTCGAGGCCGCCGGCGCCCGGCTCGAACCCTATCCCGAGCTCGTCCGCTACCGCGCCGCGATGCATGCGCGACCGGCCTATAAGCGCGGGATCGAAAAAGGCGGCGAATACGCGCTGATGAGCCGCTAGCTTGATCGATCACGTCTCGGTCGCGGTCTCCGACCTCGCCCGCAGCGGCGCCTTCTACGACGCGGTTCTGGCGCCGCTCGGCCTGGCCAGGCTCGTGACACGCGACGCCACGATCGGGTTCGGCAAGACCTATCCGGAGTTCTGGATCAACCTACGTACCGGCCTGCCGGCCGTACCGCGCGCGACGGGCGTGCATATCTGCCTGCGAACGCGCGACGAAGCCGGCGTGCGCGCGTTTCATGCGGCCGCGCTGACGCTGGGCGGCGCGGACGCCGGCGGCCCGGGTTCGCGCCAGGCCGCGATGACGACCTATTACGGCGCGTTCGTCTTCGATCCGGACGGCAACAAGATCGAAGCGGTGACGTTTCCGCGTTAGCCCTTGCGGCCCGCGATGTAGCGGTCGTTGAGCTCGTCGATCATGGCGAGCGGCACCGCGCCGCCGACCAGCATGGCGTCGTGGAAAGTCCGGATGTCGAACTTCGTGCCGAGCACTTCGCGTGCCTTGCGCCGCGCATCGAGGAAGGCGAGCTTGCCGAGCATGTAAGCGCAGGCTTGCCCCGGCCAGACGCAATAGCGTTCGACCTCGGTGATCGCGCCGCTGTCCTGGTCGCCCAGCGTGTCGACGAAATATTTGACCGCCTGCTCGCGCGACCATTTCATCGCATGGATGCCGCTGTCGACGACAAGGCGCACGGCGCGGAACATCGAATCGTGCAGAAAGCCGATGCGCCCGAGCGGATCGTCGTCGTACATGCCCATCTCGTCCGCGAGCTGTTCGGCGTAAAGAGCCCATCCTTCGATGTAGCCGGAGAAAAACGTCAGCTTGCGGATCAGCGGCATCCTGGCTTCGCGCTGGATCGAGAGCTGCAGATGATGGCCCGGAATCGATTCATGGTAGGTCAGCGTGGGCAGGAGCCAGCGCGGCTGCTCTGCGGTGTTGCGCAGGTTGATCCAGTAGATTCCCGGAACCTTGCCGTCGAGCGACGGCGCATTGTAATAGCCGCCCGCCTGTCCCGCCTCGATCTCCTTGGGGACCCGTTTGATCACGACATTTGCCTTCGGCAGCACATCGAAATAGTTGGGCAGCCGGGCGCGGACGGCGTCGATCTTGCGGTTCAGATCCGAAATCAGATCGGCCTTTCCGGCGTCGGTGTTCGGATAGAGCATTTTCGGGTCGTCGAACATCGCGCGCAGTCTTTCGCCGACCGTGCCGCGCGTCATGCCCTGGGTCTGCATGATGGCGTCGATCCGCGCGGTGTGGTCCTTGACGATCTCCAGTCCGATTCGGTGGATTTCATCCGGCGTTTTGGCCGATGTCGTCCATGTCAGGACGCTGTCGCGGTAGTAGGCCTCGCCGTCCGGCAGCTTCCAGACGCCGGCATCGTGCGTCGCGCGCTTGCGCATGTCCGAAACGAGCGCGATCTGCCGGTCGAGCGCCGGATAGACCTTCTCGCTCAGAAGCTTGGCGGCCGGGGCCTGCCAGTCGCCGCCGATCCCTTTGTCCTTCGTGCGCCGCACCACGGACATCGTCATGGACGCCGTCTCTGCAGGCTGATTGCGCAAGGCGCGCATCTGCGTCAGCGCGCCGTCGAGTGCGAAATCAGGCGGGATCACGCCGAGGCCGACATCATGGTCGACGACTTCGCGTTCCTCGTCCATTCGCAGCGCGAACTGCTCCAGCCGCGCGAGATAGGCATCGGCATCGTCCTTCGTCTCTATCGTGTGCTGATTGTCCAGGAAGGAAGGCGTGCCGTTGTAGAGGCCGTTGAACTGGCTGATGACGTAGGGAATGCCGGCACCGCCTGCGCCGCCATAGGCGTACCGCCGGAAGTCGTCGTCCTGCACTTTCAGACTGAAGTGCACGACGTCGTAGCTCGCCTGGTCGTCGGCGCCCACCGAGGCGCGATCGAACGCTTCCAGGCGCGCACGCTGACTCGCCACCAGCTTCTCGGTCTTGGCGACGGCGGCGAGCGATGCTTCGTCCAGCAGCCGCTTCTGATAGGCGCGCGCGCCGCTGTCGAGGCCGATCGCGGACACGGTGGTCGGCGACTGGTCGAGATTTTCGTTGACGAACGTGTCGAACAAGGCAGTCAGCGCGGCGCTGCCCGAGCCTTGCGCCGAGGCCCGCGCGCCGAGCGCCAGCACGGCGGCGCCCGCTGCGCCGGATTTCAGAAGCGTTCGACGATTAAGCATGGAGCCCCCGCCACGTGTTTGCCGGCCGACTATTGGCGGGCAAGTGAGGCGCAACAATTGAACAGGCCGTGAGTGCGTTCACGTTTACGTGCTAAGTGAAACTCAGGAGGGGGACCCGACACCGAAACGCGAAAAATCGACGAACAATTCCATTGCCGAAGAGTCGCGCGTCGCGAAACAAAGTGAGAGATTAGGCCTTCGTTGCGCTGCCCCAATAGTTGAATCCCGCGAAGCGCGGCGTGCCCGGCAGATACATGGTCTCCAGATCGCCGATCTTGAAGCCCGAATCCTGTATCAGCTTGGGGATCTGCCGGCCGACATGACATCCGCCGCCGATCGCCTTCCAGGCCGGTGTGATCCGCCTCTGCCAACGGCGCACCGACTCGTCCGGCGCCTCGCCATGCTCGCAGAAAATCATCCGTCCGGTCGGTTTCATCACGCGGCGCATCTCGCCGAGAGCCGCCATCACATCGGGTATCGTGCAAAGCGTATAGGTGACGAGGACCGTGTCGGCGCTGTCGGATTCCAGCGGGATCTTCTCGCTCGGCAGGTCGATGAACTCGAGCGCGATGCTGCTTGCCGCGCGCCGCTCGGCCGAACGCTCGCGCATTTCGGCGGAAGGTTCGAGCGCCCAGATCCGCTCGACCTTGGCGGCGTCGTAGTAGGGGAGATTATGCCCGGCACCGAAACCGATCTCGAGGACGCGGCCCTCGGCACGCGGCACGACCTTCTTGCGTTGGTAGGAAATCGGCTTGGCGCTCATCGCGGCGTTGAGGAACCGCGGCAGGATGTACTTGTCGTAAAAACCCATTCGTCCTTCTCCCTGACCGGGAGAAGCATAGCGACTCTATTCCGGCGCGATAGTCACCTTGATGCCGTCCAGCTCGTCCGAGCAGGTTATCTGGCAGGAAAGGCGCGAATTCGGCTCGACCGCCAATGCCATGTCGAGCATGTCGACTTCGGCATCGGACGGCTTGGGTAGCTTTTCGTACCAATCGTCATTCACATAGACATGGCACGTCGCGCAGGCGCACGCCCCGCCGCATTCGGCGGCGATCGGCAATCCGGCGTCGCGCAAGATCTCCATCACGCTCCAGCCGTTTCGCCCTTCGACGATGTGCTCTGCCCCCTTGCGGTCGGTGGCGATGATTTTCATGTCCAAAGCCTTCTTCGTGAGCCGGTCGCAAGACCTTCAATGCACGCCCAGCTTCTTCTGCAGGCTGGACGAGGATGTCGTGTACTGGAAACGCAATTTTTCCGTCGGCTTGCAGATATGAAACGCCGCCTGCGCCATGAGCGCGGCTTCGTGAAAGCCCGACAGGATGAGCTTGAGCTTGCCCGGATAGGTGTTGATGTCGCCGATGGCGAATATGCCCGGTGTCTGGCTCTCGAACTTGGCCGTGTCGACGGGGATGAGATTCTCGTGCAGATGCAGCCCGAAATCTGCGATAGGGCCGAGCTTGATGGTCAGTCCAAAGAAGGGCAGGAACGTGTCGACGTCGAGCTGCCATTCCTTCTTGTCCGCACCCGACAAGGTCACCGCGCTCAGTTTGCCGTTGTCGCCGTGGAGCTGTTTGACGCTGGCGACGTGAAATTTCACTTTGCCGTCCTTTTCCAGCTCGCGCATCTGGTTGACGCTGTGCTGCGCGGCGCGGAACCCGTCGCGGTGGTGGACGAGGGTGAGAGACTTGGCGAGCGGCGCGAGATTGATCGTCCAGTCGAGCGCGCTGTCGCCGCCGCCTGCGATCAGGATGTTCTTGCCGCGATAGGATTCCATCTTGCGAACGGCATAGTGGACGCCGACCCCGTCGCCGGCATTCTCATAGGATTCGATGTTCGGCACCGGCGGGCGCTTGGGGACGAAACTGCCGCCGCCGGCCGCGATCACGACCACGGGCGCGACCAGAACGGTGCCCGCATCGGTCGTCAGTCGCCATTTTCCGTCGCCCTGCTTCTCCAGCGCCGAGGCCATTTCGCCGAAGTGATATTGCGCGTTGAACGGCTTGATCTGCTCCAGCAGCTTGTCGGTCAGTTCCTGTCCCGTGACGATGGGCAGGCCCGGAATGTCGTAGATCGGCTTTTCGGGATAGAGCTCGGTGCATTGCCCGCCGGGCCGGTCGAGTATGTCGACGAGATGGGCTTTAAGGTCGAGCAGTCCTAGCTCGAAGACGGCGAAGAGTCCGATGGGGCCGGCTCCCACAATGATGACGTCCGTCTCGATTGGCGTGCTCATGCGTTATTCCACAATCGTTTAGTGTATGACTTGAGAAAGAGGCGCTCTTCATATGTAAAAATGGGTCGGCCAACAACCCTTTCAAGACGAGGGGCCGCAATGTGACGCAGCGCAGCAAATAGTCCAAGGGGGATCGGCGCGCAGAAACGCCGCGGTTCTGGCGCCAAGCGCCGAAAATCGAGTCGGATCAGGCCGTCAGGCGGGACCGGATGAAGCCCTGGACGGCGTCCGTGTGCGTCTTGAGATCGTCGATCGCGCGGCTCGCCGTGCCGGGATCGCCGACATCGAGTTTCTCGCAGGCGGCCGCCGCATCGGCGAGCGCAAAGGCCCCGACACCGCGCGCAGCACCTTTGATCGTGTGGGTGACTTCCTTCCACGACTTGGCGTCGCGCGCTTCCAGGATCGCGCGCAGCTTGCCGACAAGCTCGTTGGCCTGTGCCTCGAACAGCCGAAGAATCTCGGCGTTCAATGTGGCATCGCCGCCGGTGTAACGGGCAAGATGATCCATATCGATAACGTCGGACATGGCGGGCCCTCAAAACCGATGCGTGACAATGAACGCGAATACTCAACACTCCGTTAACGAATTGGCGCGGGTCGTCGAGCCGCATGCCGTCGAGTCCTGGCCGGCACGTGAAACGTTGACGCTCCAGGGCTGGCTTTTGCGCTTCAGCGACGGGTTTTCATCGCGCAGCAATTCCGTCTCGACACTCGCTTTCGAGGGCCATCTCGATGGCGCGATCGATGCGGTCGAGGACGCCTATCGCAGGCGGGGACTTCCGCCGCTGTTCCAGGTCTCGCCCGCCTCGAAACCCGACGGTCTCGAACAGGCCCTCATCGCGCGCGGCTACAAACACAAACCGTCGACCATGATCATGGTGGGCGAAACCGCTGCGGTCGCCGCCCCCGTCGACGATATCCACGTCAGCGAACGCGCCGATCCAGATTTCGTCAGACTGACGCTCGAAGGTTCCCACTCGCCCGACGATGGACGCGAGAGATTGGCGACCCTGGCGCGGCTGACGTCGCCCAAGGTTTTTGTCGTGGCGCTGGACGGCGGGGAAGCCGTTTCCTGCGGCGCCTCGGCCGTTACCGGCGACTGGGCGAGTGTCTATGTCATGCGCACGCAGCTCTCGCGCCGGCGCCGGGGATTTGGCCGTCGCGTGCTCAAGGGGATTGCGGTTTGGGCCCGAAGCCAGGGCGCAAAGGGGCTCTATCTGCAGGTCGACGAGAGCAACGCCGCCGGGCGCGCGCTTTACGCCGGCGCCGGGTTTCGCGACGGTTATCGTTGTCTCCACTATTTCGCGCCGGAGTCGCAGACATGAAGGCCGCCCTACTGATCCTCGGCTTGGGACTCGTTCCGCTTTCGGCTCTTGCGCAGGACCGGTTCGCCCCCCTGGCCCCCGATCAGCTTTCGCCGGAACAGAAGGCGATTGCCGCCGCGATCGTCGCCACAAGGGGCAGCATGAGCGGACCGTTCGACGCCTGGCTGCGCGATCCGGAGCTGGCGGATCGATTGCAGAAGCTCGGCGAGCAGATCCGCTTTCACGCATCGCTGCCGCGCCAACTCAACGAGTTCGCGATCCTGATCACCGCGCGCCACTGGACCTCGCAGTTCGAGTGGTACGCGCACTACCCGCTCGCGGTGCAGGCCGGATTGGATCCGTCGATTGCAGCCGATCTCGCCCTTGGCGAGCGTCCGCGCCACATGTCCGAGGACGTGGCGACGGTCTACGATTTCTCGACCGAGCTGCATGCGACGGGCAACGTCGACGATCGCGTCTATGCGGACGCGGTCAGACGATTTGGCGAAAAGGGAGTTATCGATCTCATCGCCGTCAACGGCTACTACGATCTCGTCTCGATGACGCTGAACGTCGCCCATGTCGGCGTTCCGCCCGGAACGGCGCCGCCACTAAAGTCGCTGCAGGACGAGTGAGCTACAACGGCACCCAGCCGCCCGGGAACGGCGACGCGCCGAACACGCGCGCATGCGCGAACAGCACCGCCATGAAAATCGCGACGGCCGTCAGGAAGCGCCAGTCGAGATATTCTCCCAACGCAAAACTGTTGCGCCCTGCCGCGATGGCGCCGAACGGAACGTTCGACGTGCGGTTCGCGAACGCGCTCCACGCGTCACCCATCTTGCGGCGTCGCTTGGCGTCGATCGAAAACGTTCCCAGGATCGAGAGCGCCAGAAAGGCGCCGAAGAAAATGGTCGATGCGAGATCGCCATTGGCGCTCAGATGGAACAGCGCCCAAAGCGCGACGCCCCACAGAAAAGGATGGCGCGTGACGCGCAGGATGCCGCGGACCGTCTCTTCCTTGGACGCCGCCGCGGCCTGACCGACCGATGTCGGGTTGGGGGTCATCAGCCCTGGAATGCCGATCAGGAAGGCGACAAGGATGACCGGAATGGCCAGGTCGCGCACGAATTGCGGCGCGTGAAATAGAATCGGGTTTCCGGCGCTCACATGCGCTGCGCCGTACGCCATCGCCAGCCAGACGATCGCGCCCAGCGACGCGAGCGAGAAGAGGCCAAGATAAGGTCCCTCCCCGATCGCGCTCGTGATCGCGTCCCGGACCGTCGTGCCCGCGATGAGCAGGTGAATGCCTAGGAAGACGAGCGCGGCGGCAATCAAGAGGGTCATGGGAGCCATCCCATTGATTCGACAGACTAAACCTAGACCCGAACGGCCCCGCGAACAAATCCGATGGGACTAAAGGCCTCGCACTGCGTCTGATTCGATGGTTAAACTACTCTTGCGACAGTGCAATTTGCCGAGGCCGAGATGGCAACCAACGGATCGAGCCAACCCGTCGTTCTGCAGACCGCCGAACCCATCGGCGAAGCGGAAGCACGCCACGCACAACGTCCCGAACCCAAGTTCGGCGTCGCCGCCATCGTCTTCGCGGGTGTGCTGGCGGCGTTCTGGGCCGGCGCGGCGGCGGCCTATCTGTGGGGCTATTTCGGACCGCGGGGGCTCTCCGGACTCGACATCCAGGAACTCGCCATCTTCGTGGCCGCGACCCTGATCCCGCCGCTTCTGTTCCTCGCCAGTGCCTGGGCACTCGCGCGCGCGCAGCAGATGGGTCTCGCGGCGACCGCGCTCGCCGATGCCACGGATCGCCTCTTTTCCGCGGACGAAACCGCAGCCCGCACCGCGGCCCGGCTCGGCCGCGCCGTGCGCCGCGAACTCGACGCCCTGAATGCCGGTCTCGACGGAGCGTTCTCGCGTCTGCGCGCGCTGGAATCGGTTCTGGAAAATCAGATCGCGGCTCTCGACGAAGCCGGCGCGCGCGCCGAGGTCCGGGGCGAGGCGGTGGCGTCGCGCCTCACGGCAGAGCGCGAACGGATCGAAGCCGTCGCCGGCACGCTCAGCGAGTCCGCGTCGCGCGCGGCCGAGACCGTCGCCGGCCGAACGGCGCAGCTCAAGGCGTCGATCGAGAGCGCGGAGGGGACGCTCAAGAATGCGGGCACGACGCTCGACACCCAGGCGGCGACGTTCCGCGCCGCTGCCGGCGCCGCGGCCGACGCGCCCCATGCCGCGGCGGTCGAATTGGATCGGCAGGCCAAGAGAATCGAATCCGTCGCCGATGCTGCGATGGCGCGCGCCGAATTCGTCCTCGGTCGCCAGGAACGCCACCGCGCGGCCATGAACGAGCTGATGCAGCGTCTCAAGGACGAAAGCGCCAGTTTCGAAGTCGCCCTTTCCAAGGAGCGCACTTCCATCGAGCAGGCCATCCAGTCGCTGGGCGGCGAGGCGCAGAAATTCGAACATGTCACGGGCGATGCCGAGCGACATCTCGAACTCATCATGTCGAATGCCTCGGCCCGGGCTTCGCAGCTGACGGCGAACTTCATGCGCGAAGCCGAGAAGCTCAAGGAAGCGAGCGATTCCGCGAACACCACGCTCGCCAACATGATCAACGCGCTTCAGGAGGCGAATGCCGGCGCGCAGACGCTGATCGGAGAGACTGCGTCCGAAGCCAAGGTCAACGCACGCGCGCTGGTGGGCGAGGCGATGGCGGAATGCGAACGGCTTCTGCGCACGTCCGGCGAGCTGTCGGCCGAAGCGGCGTCGATCCGCACTTCGCTCGCCAAGGCGGTCGAGGAAGTCCAGCAGCACCTGCTGACCCTGCCGGGCGTGGCGCAGCAGGAAGCGCGCCGCGTCCGCGACATGGTGCGCACAGAGACCGAGGAGATTCTGGATCTGTCCGCCCGCACGCTCTCCACCATCCACGCGCGCACCGCACCGCGGCTGCCGCAACGCAAGGCGGCGGAGCCCGTGGTGCCGGAGCAGCCCGAACCCGAAACCCTGCTCGGCATGGCCAAACGTCTGACGCAGCGGCCGCGCCGGAAATCGCCGGAACCCAGCGGCGACGCCAAGGGCTGGGAAATGCGCACGCTCCTCGCCGCCGTCGAGAGCGGCAACGACAAGGACCTCAAGCCGACGAGCGCCGCCGCGCTCGGTGCGCTGGAAGTCGCGCTTGCCGACCTCGCCGTCGATCTCAGCTCGATCTCGACCGATCCGGCACCCGGCGAAGACGAATGGCGGCGTTACCTCGCCGGCGATCGCACGGTGTTCGCGCGGCGCCTTGCCGACGCCATCGACGACGATACCGTTAACCGCGTCGCCACGCTTTATCGGGAAGATGCGAAATTCCGCGACGCGGCGAACGCGTATCTGATGGAGTTCGAAACCCTGCTGGCGCGCGCCAAGGAAGGCGACGGCGGCGGGCTCCTCACTTCGACGATGCTGAGCGCCGACACCGGCAAGATCTATCTGGCCGTCGCTTACGCGCTCGGGCGCCTATAGGCGGCGCAGCCGCGCAGCGTAAAAGCCATCCATGCCGCCTTCCTGCGGCAGATGGCAGGGAAGCGTTCGCAGGTCGCCTTCGGCGCTGATCCATTCGCGATGGCCGAAAAGCATGGCGGGGGTCACGGCTTCGCGCGCAAAGTCGCTCCGCTGGCGCAGAAAATTTTCGACTTGCTCGATTCCCTCCTCGCGCTCCAGCGAACAGACGGCGAATACGAGCAGACCGCCCGGCGCGACCAGGTCAGCGGCGGCGGAAAGCAGCTCGGACGCTGCGTGCTCGCAATAGGTCACGTCCGACGCGCTCTTGATCCAGGGCAAGTCGGGATGGCGGCGAATCGTGCCGGTCGCCGTGCAGGGCGCGTCGAGCAGGACGTAAGACGCCGGTCGGGCGGGCGTGAAGTCGCGCGCGTCGGCACAGACCGTCTCTGCGGAGAGGCGTGTCCGCTCGAGATTGTCCTGGAGCCGACGGAGCCGGTCCGCTTCGCGTTCGACAGCCATCACGCGCGCCCCACGCGCTGCGAGCTGCATGGTCTTTCCGCCGGGCGCGGCGCACAGGTCGATGACCGTCTCGCCGGCCACGTCGCCCAAGAGGCGCGCGGGCAAGGACGCCGCCGCGTCCTGCACCCACCACGCGCCTTCCGTGAATCCGGGCAGCTGGTCGACGCGCACGGGTTCCGGGAGACGAACAAGATTGTCGAACAAGACGGCGACGCCGAGCCGTTCCGCAAACGACGCTTCTTTGAGCACCAGATCGATAGGCGCCGGCCGGGCATGCGCCGACGCGATGGCGCGCGCGACGTCCTCGCCATAGGTGTCGCACCAGCGCGACCACAGCCAGTCGGGCGTGTTCAGGCGCGGCGCATCCTGGGCCGCGAGAATGGCCTCGCCCTCGCGCGAAATCCGTCGCAGCACGGCGTTGATCAGCGGTTTGAAGTGTTTGGCCTTGGCGTCAGCCAGCGCCAGCCGGTTCGCGGCATCGACGGCGGCGTGCGCAGCGACGCCGAGAAACATCAGCTCGCACGCGCCGGCGAAGAGAATCTCGAGCGTCGATCCCGCCTTGTGCGGCGGCGGCGCGTTGGGAACGAAGCCGCGCACCAGCGCTTCGATCTGTCCGAAACGCCGCAACGTCTCGCTGGCGATGGCGCGCGCGAAGCCGGCATCGCGCGGCGGCAAGGGGCCGATTCCGTCGAGCGCCGCATCCAACGGACGACGCTTGCGCAGAACGTCCGAGAGAATGGCCTGGGCGGCAAGGCGCGCCGGTAAACCTCCGCTCACGCCCAGGGACCTGCCTGCAGCGACGGCTTTTCGGCCATCGCACGCAGGCGCGCGATGCGTTCCTCGGTCGATGGATGGCTGGAGAACAGTCCGGCAAGCATGCCGCCATGCAGCGGATTGACGATGAACATGTGGGCCGTCGCGGGATGCGCCTCGGCCTCCGGATTGTCCGTCACGGCGGCGACCCGTTCAATTTTTTGCAACGCGGAGGCCAGCCATAGCGGCTGCCCGGATATCTCCGCTCCCATGCGGTCGGCTTCGAACTCACGGGTCCGGCTGACCGCCATCTGCACCAGCACGGCCGCTATGGGCGCGAGGACCGCAACGAGGATCACGCCGACGAAGCCCAGCGGATTTCTGCGATCGCCGCCGCCGAAGAAGAACGCGAAATTTGCCAGCATCGAGACGGCCCCCGCGATCGTCGCGACGATCGTCATGGTGAGCGTGTCGCGATTGCGAACATGGCTCAGCTCGTGGGCGAGGACGCCGGCCAGCTCTTCCGTCGAGACGCGCCGCAGAAGCCCGGTCGTCACGCACACCGCCGCGTGTTCGGGATTGCGACCCGTCGCGAACGCGTTCGGCTGATCGTTCTCGACGATGTAGACCTTGGGCATCGAAACGCCTGCCTGTTCGGCGAGCTGCGCGACGATGTGCACCAGGTCCGGCGCGCTCGCCGTATCGACCTGTGTCGCGCCGTACATGCGCAGCAGCGCTTTGTCCGAGTTCCAATAGGCGAACAGATTGGTGCCAATTGCGATCAGCAGGGCGATCATCATTCCCGCCTCGCCGCCGATCAGAAATCCGACAAAGAGGAAAAGGGCGGTCAGCGCCGCCATGAGCAAGCCGGTGCGTACTATATTCATGCCCTGGTGATGTAAGCTGGCCATGCCCAGCGTCAAGCGGACGAGCGACCGATGCCTCCCGTCAAACGAAGCAAGAAGCCGACCAAGGCCGAAATCGCCGCCCGAATCCGTGCGGCGGGCGAACGCGCCAAGGCGGAGGCCGAGGAGCGGCGTCGGGCGGCGGCAGACCCCCATCTGCCCAAGGAGATCGGCGGCCAGTCCGGCCCCGAACCGACACGCTACGGAGACTGGGAAAAGAAGGGAATAACCTCTGATTTCTAGGCCTTTTGGCGGGCCTTGATCCCGGCCGGGGCAGGGTCCATGTAAGGGTTCGGAGTGGCCCCGGACGGGCCGACACGGACGCCATCATGTTCATCCAGACCGAATCCACGCCGAACCCGGCGACCCTGAAGTTCCTGCCCGGACGGGAGGTCATGGGCGAGGGTCAGGTCGCCGATTTTCCGACCAGGGAATCGGGGACCCGCTCGCCGCTGGCGCGCGCGCTGTTCGAGACGCCGGAGGTCTCGCGCGTCTTCTTCGGCGCCGATTTCATTTCTGTCACCAAGCGCGAAGGCGATTGGAAACACATCAAGCCGGCAATCCTCGGCACCATCATGGAACATTTCACCCGCGGCCTGCCGCTGATCGAAGGCTCGGCCGAAGAGCGGGACGATGAAGACTATGGCGAGGGCGATCCGGAAATCGTCGCCCAGATCAAGGAACTCATCGACACGCGCGTGCGTCCCGCGGTCGCGCAGGACGGCGGCGACATCATCTTCAAGGGATTCGACGGCGGCGCGGGCATCGTTTTCCTCCACCTGCAAGGCTCCTGCGCAGGGTGCCCGTCGTCGACGATGACCCTGAAGAACGGCATCGAGAACATGCTGCGCCACTACGTTCCGGAAGTGAACGCCGTCGAAGCGGTGTAAGCTTCGTCTCGATTCGACACCTCGCCCGCGACCGTCCGTTCCGGAGCCCGCCATGGATCATCACGCCGTCAACGACGAAGCGCTCGACACGATATTTCGAAGCGCGCGCACGCAGAACAAGTGGCTCGACAAACCCGTCAGCAACGCGCTGCTCATGGCCGTGTACGACCTCATGCGCATGGGTCCCACCAGCGCGAATTGCTCGCCGGCGCGCATCGTCTTCGCCACGACGAAAGAGGCGAAGGAGAAACTTGCGGCTCACTGCTCGCCTGCGAACGCGCCGAAGGTGCGAAGCGCGCCGGCCACGGCGATCATCGGATACGATCTCGACTTCGCCGCGCGCCTGCCCGTTCTCTTTCCCCACAATCCGGACGCCAGGAACTGGTTCACGAATCCGGCGGTCGAGCAGGTGACCGCGTTTCGCAACGGATCCCTGCAGGGCGCCTACTTCATCGTCGCCGCGCGTTCGCTGGGCCTCGACTGCGGTCCCATGTCCGGCTTCAACAATGACGCCGTCGACAAGGACTTCTTCGCGGGCACGCGCGTCAAATCGAACTTCATCTGCAGCGTCGGCCACGGCGATCCGGCGGGACTGTTCGAACGCAGCCCGCGCCTCAGCTTCGACGAAGCCTGCAAGATTGTCTGAGCGGCCGTGAGGATATTGGCCGTCGACACTGCGCTCGGCGCCTGTTCCGTCGCAATCCTCGATGATGACACGCCGCTCGCCCGCGATTTCGCCGTGATGGCGCGCGGCCACGCGGAGGCTCTCGCACCGATGGTCGAAGCCGTCATGAAGAAGGCCGCGTTCGAATTCGCAAGCATCCAGCGGCTCGCCGTGACGACCGGTCCCGGAACCTTCACGGGGCAGCGCGTCGGTCTCTCCTTCATGCGCGGATTGCGCATCGCGCTCAACGTGCCGCTCGTCGGCGTAACGACCCTGTCCGCGATGGCCGCGCAGGCGATGGCGGAAACGGGACATAAGACCGGCGCTGCCATCCACGACGCGCGCCGCGACGAGGTGTATCTCGAGGTTGCGGGTGACAGCACGCTGGCTGCCTGTCTTCTGTCGTTTGACGCCGCGGTGCGACACCTCGAGTCGATCGCCAGCCCGTTCGTTCTCGCCGGCACCGCCGCGCCGCGCGCGCTCGAACGGCTGCGGCAAGCTGCATTGTCCGGCGTGCGCCAGCCCGATGCGCTCTGGGTGGGCCGGCTGGCACGCAACCTGCCGGCGCCCGCGACACCGCCGAAACCGCTCTACCTTCGTCCTCCCGACGCGAAGCTGCCGGTGCGAAAGTGACACCCAAGCTGCTCGCTCCCGGCGGCGATCTCGCGGCGCTCGCAAAAATCCACGCCGCGTGTTTTTCGGATTCCTGGAACGCCACTGCGATCGCCGACTTGCTGACGGTTCCCGGCACGTTTGCTTGTATTGTCCCGGAAGGTTTCATCGTCGCGCGCGTCGCCGGCGGAGAGGCAGAGATCCTGACCCTTGCGGTCCTTCCGGCGCAGCGCCGCAAGGGTGCTGCAACTGCGCTCGTTCGCTTCACCGCCGGCCGCGCGGCGGAACTGGGGGCGGTGCAGATGTTCCTCGAAGTGGCGATCGGCAACACGGCGGCCCGGGGTCTCTATGGGGCGCTCGGCTTCGCCGAAGTGGGCCGGCGCAAGGGCTACTACGCCCTGGGACAGGGAAAATTCGAAGATGCATTGATCTTGCGCAGTATTCTGCCTCTTTCAGGCCTTGGGATTCCGCCCGCCTCTGGCTAAAATCCTCGAAATGAAGAAGTGGACGCGGAGATGGATTTGACGCGGATCGAGGCGCTCTGCGTCGAGAAGGGGTTGCGGATGACCGAGCAGCGGCGGGTCATCGCGCGCGTGCTGTCGGATGCTGCGGATCATCCCGATGCCGAAGAATTGTACCGGCGTGCGTCCGCGGTCGATCCGCATATCTCCATCGCCACGGTGTACCGCACCGTCAAACTGTTCGAGGACGCCGGGATTCTCGAGCGCCACGATTTCCGCGACGGGCGTTCGCGCTACGAAGAGGCGCCGGAATCGCATCACGATCACCTGATCGACATCCAGACGGGAAGCGTCATCGAGTTCCGCAACGAAGACATTGAGAAACTTCAGCGCCGCGTCGCCGAAGAACTCGGCTTCGAACTCGTCGATCACCGTCTGGAGCTGTACGGTGTTCCAAAAGGCAGCAAGAAGCCGCGCTGATGCAGACGCTGCGTGCCTGGGCGATCATCATTGTCTTTCTGACCGTGACGCTCGCCCTCATTCCCTATCAGAGCGCCGCGCTGCGTTTCGGCTGGAAACGCCGCAAAACATTTCCCAATGCCTATCATCGCTTCATGGCGAGGCTCTTCGGAATCCGGATCAAAACGATCGGCAAGCCCGTGACGGGCCAGGGCGTCCTGATCGTGGCCAACCACACATCGTGGCTGGACATCGTCGTTTTTTCCGCCGTGGGGCATGTCTCCTTCGTGGCCAAGTCCGAAGTCGCCACCTGGCCGCTTTTTTCGACGCTCGCAAAATTACAGGAAACGGTTTTCGTCGAGCGCACGCGCCGGCACGCGACCGGCCAGGCGCGCGACCAGATCCGCGAACGGTTGCTGGCCGGCGATACGCTCGTTTTGTTTCCGGAAGGGACCTCGAACGACGGCAACGCCGTGCTGCCGTTCAAGAGCGCGCTGATGGGCGCGGTGGAAGCGCGCGTCGATGACGGCAGGGGCGGGCAGCGCGCCGTCTGCGTCCAACCCGTCTCGACGGCCTATGTCAGCCTGCACGGGATTCCAATGGGCCGCGAAAACCGGCCCCTCTTCGCCTGGTATGGCGATATGGAGCTGGTGCCTCACCTTTACGAAGCGCTGAAGACGGGGCCCATCGATGTCGTCGTCGAGTTCCATCCACCGATGGACGTCGACCATGTCGGCGGCCGAAAAGCGCTCGCCGCGCTCGCCGAAACGGTCGTGCGCCGCGGCCAGATGCGGGCGCTTGCCGGGTTGAGCGGACCGACGGTCGCCGCATCCGGAGCTGCGCCAAAGGCCGCCGAAGCCCCGCTCGCCCAGGCGATCGCATGATGCGCCGCACGCCATCCCGTGCGCCCTCGCTTATCGGCGACGCGCGCCCATGAAAAAGCTTTTCATCAAAACCTATGGCTGCCAGATGAACGTCTACGATTCCGCACGCATGGCGGAATTGCTGGCGCCGATCGGCTACGGCCCGACGGATGCGCCGGAAGACGCGGACATGATCGTGCTCAACACCTGCCACATCCGCGAGAAAGCGGCGGAGAAGATGTACTCCGAGCTCGGCAGGATGAAGGAGCTCAAGGATGCGCGCGGCACGACGATTGCCGTGGCCGGATGCGTCGCGCAGGCGGAGGGCGAGGAGATCATCGCGCGCGCGCCGCAGGTCGACATCGTCGTCGGGCCGCAATCCTACCACCGGCTGCCGGAAATGATCGCGCGCGTCGCGCGCTCCGGCGGACACGCTCTGGAGACCGATTTTCCCGAGCTCGAAAAATTCGACGTTCTGCCGCAGGACACGTCGCGGGGCAGCTCAAGCGAATTTCTCACCGTGCAGGAAGGCTGCGATAAATTCTGCACCTTCTGCGTCGTTCCCTACACAAGGGGCAGCGAATTCTCGCGCCCCGTGGCGCAGATCGAAAGCGAAGCGCGCCGTCTGGTGGCGCGCGGCGCATGCGAAATCACGCTGCTCGGCCAGAACGTGAACGCCTATCGCGGCGAAGGACCGGACGGATCGGCGTGGTCGCTGGCACGCCTGCTCCATCGGCTCGCGACGATCGACGGTCTGGAACGGCTGCGCTACACGACAAGTCATCCGCGCGACATGGCTGACGACCTGATCGCCGCCCATGGCGATCTCGCGCAACTCATGCCCTATCTGCACCTGCCGGTGCAGTCCGGCTCCGATGCCGTTCTCGACGCCATGAATCGCGGCCACACCGCCGACGCGTACCGCAGATTGGTCGAACGGATCCGCAAGGCGCGGCCGGATATTGCGCTCTCTTCGGATTTCATCGTGGGCTTTCCGGGCGAGAGCGACAAGGATTTCGAGGCGACGCTCTCGCTCGTGCGCGACGTTGGCTTCGCCCAATCCTATTCCTTCAAATACAGCAAGCGTCCCGGAACGCCCGCCGCGGCCGCGCGCAAACAGGTCTCGGAAGAGACCAAGGCGGCGCGACTGCAAGTGCTGCAGACGCTGCTGCTGGAGCAGCGCCTCGCCTTCGACGAATCCTGCAAAGGCAGGACGATGGACGTGCTGTTCGAAAAACCGGGTCGCCGTCCGGGACAGGCGACAGGCCGAAGCCCGTATCAGCAGCCCGTCCATGCGGACGGCGCGCAATCGCTCATCGGCACCGTCCAGCGGGTCCGCATCGACGCGATCTTTCCCAACAGCCTGAAGGGAACGCTCGTCCCCGCACGCCAAGAGGCGGTGCCGCTTTGAGCGCGTCCAAGTCCAAACGCACCACGCGGGAACAGGTGACGCTGGAATTTCCGGACAATGCGCTGCTGGCGGGTCTTTCCGGATCTCATCAGAAGAATTTCGTCCGCGTCGAGCAGAAACTCGACGTCCGAATTGCGATGCGCGGCAACCTCGTGGCCATCGAAGGTACGCCGGAAAAACGCGAACGCGCGGCAACGGTCCTGCGCGCCCTGTACGCGCGCCTCGAAGCGGGCGAAGGCTGCGGCTCTTCCGAAGTGGACGCCGAAATCCGCTTTGCCGGCGAACGCGCCGCCGCCCCGGTCGGCGCCAGTTTCGGCTCACCGTCGATTCGGACGGCATCGGCGCGCGTGACGCGTGCCCGCTCTCCCGCACAAGCCGCCTATCTCGACCTGATGCGGACCCATCCGCTGGTGTTCGGAATCGGACCGGCGGGAACGGGAAAGACCTATCTTGCCGCCGCCTTCGGCGCCCATCTGCTGCACGAGCGCCAGGTCGAGCGCCTTATCCTTTCGCGTCCGGCGCTCGAGGCCGGCGAACGCCTTGGGTTTCTTCCCGGCGACCTCAAGGAAAAGATCGATCCTTACCTCCGCCCGCTCTACGACGCCCTGTTCGACGTTCTCGGCGAGAAGACCGAAAAGCTGCTCGAACTCGGCACGATCGAAGTCGCGCCGCTCGCCTTCATGCGCGGGCGAACGCTGTCGCGCGCCTTCGTCATCCTCGACGAAGCACAGAACGTGACGCCGGCTCAGATGAAGATGTTCCTCACGCGTCTCGGCGAAGATTCGCGCATGGTGGTCACGGGCGACCCGTCGCAGAGCGATCTGCCCGGCGGACGCGCCGACGGATTGAATGAGGCGCTGCGAATCCTGAACGGCGTCGAAGGCGCCGCAGTCGCGAACTTTTCCGAGAAAGACGTCGTGCGCCACGCTCTCGTCACGCGCATCGTCGCCGCCTATAATAGAGCTGACGCGCAGAAGCACGAGCCGTGAGCTTTGCCATAGACATCCAGGTCGACGATGCCCGCTGGCGAAAGGTCCGTGGCCTTTCGGCCCGGTTGCGTCGCGCGGCGGAACTGGCGCTGAAATCCGGCAAGGCCGGAAAGAACGCGTCGGTTACGATCCTGCTCGCGGACGACGCGCGCCTCACAGAGCTCAACCACGACTTCCTCGGCAAGAACAAGCCGACGAATGTGCTATCCTTTCCCTCGGGCGCCGGCGACCGCGCCTATCTGGGGGATATCGCTCTGGCCTATGGCGTGACGGCAGCGGAGGCGCGCGACGCAGGCAAACGCTTCGTCGACCATGCGATGCACCTGACGGTCCATGGCGTGCTGCATCTGCTCGGCTTCGATCACGAAACCGAACGTTCGGCGCGTTTGATGGAGCCGCTGGAAACCGAAATCCTGCATGCGCTCGGCGTTGCCGATCCGTACGCCAGGACGGCTGCGTGATGAACGACGCGACCGACGATGGTCCGCACGACGCGGACAACAAGCCGTCCCTGCTGAGGCGCCTTTCGCTGTTCATGCGCGGCGACACGGCCAGCACGGCGCAGATGCGCGAGAGCCTCGAGGAGGTCATCGAGGAGAGCGATCGCCAGAGCCCCGAGCTGTCGGCGCCGGAGCGCAAGATGCTGGCCAACCTTCTCAAGTTCGGCGAGCTTCGCGTGAGCGATGTGATGGTCCCCCGCGCCGACATCGTCGCCGTGGACGAGGAAACATCGCTCCCCGATTTCATCGCGCTGTTCCGCGAGGTGCAGCACTCGCGGCTGCCCGTGTATCGCGAGACGCTCGACGTTCCCACCGGCCTCGTCCACATCAAGGACGTTCTCGCCTACATGCAGGTCCAGCCCGACGGCAGTTTTCGCTGGAAGGACGGTCCGATCTCACAGTTCAAGCGCGAGCTGCTGTTCGTTCCGCCGTCGATGCCGCTGGTGGACCTGCTGCTGAAAATGCAAACGATGCATACGCACCTGGCGCTGGTGATCGACGAATATGGCGGGACCGACGGGATCGTCTCGATCGAAGACATCATCGAGGAGATCGTCGGCGACATCGCCGACGAACATGACGAAGACGCGGCGCAGATCCGCAAGTCCGAGGACGGCACGATCATCGCCGACGCGCGCACCGACCTTGAAGATTTCAAGAACCTGACGGGCATTTCCCTCGCGTCCGAGGAGATGGACCAGGAGATCGACACGCTCGGAGGGCTCGTCGTGTCTCTGCTCGGCCGCGTTCCGCAACGCGGAGAGATCGTGGCGCATCCCTCGGGTTACGAGTTCGAAGTGCTCGAAGCCGATCCGCGGCGCATCAAGCGCTTGCGCGTCCGCGATCCGGCGCACAAGAATCGTCCCGCAGAGAAATCTGCGTGACGGGAATCCTCGTTCGCGCCGGCGATTGGCTGAGCACCCTGTCGGGATGGCGCCGATTCGGCGTCGCCATCCTGATCGGCGCCGTCTCCGCTCTGGGGTTCGCACCCTTCGACATTTTCCCGCTCTTTCTTCTCGCCGTCGCCGCGCTGGTGCTGCTGCTCGACGGCGCGGCGTCCAGTGGCAGCCGCCTGCGCAACGGCGCGCTGGCGGGATGGGCCTTCGGCTTCGGCCAATTCGTCGTGGGCATGCACTGGATCTTCTATCCCTTCCTGGTCGACCCGCTCGAACATGCCTGGCAGATCCCGTTCGTCGCGGTCCTTTTTCCGGGCGGTCTCGCGCTGTTCGTCGCGTTGGCCGCCGGCGTCGCCGCGCAGTTCTGGCGGCACGGGCCGTCACGGATTTTCCTGCTGGCCTTCTGCTACGCGGCAGGCGAATGGCTGCGCGGCCACGTCTTGACCGGATTGCCCTGGAATCTCCCCGCCTATTCCTGGGGCGCATCCTTGGCCGTGATGCAGACAGCCGCGCTGGTCGGCGCCTATGGGCTAAGCCTGCTGACGCTGCTCCTCGGTGCGTCGTTCGCCGAGCTTTTCGGCAGGCCGCGCCGAATCCTGCTCCCGTCGCTCATGACCGCGCTGTTCGTGCTGATGTGGGGCGGCGGCGAACTGCGGCTGCACGCGATGCCGACGCAGTTTCTGGCGGGCGTCAATCTGCGCATCGTGCAGCCGAACATTCCGCAGGATGAAAAGTATGTTCGCGAATATGTTCAGCGAAATTGGGACAGGCTGGTCGACCTGACGATGAAACGGTCGGGCGCCTCGCCGACCGTGATCATCTGGCCCGAAGCCGCGCCGCCGATCCTTTTGCAGCGTTCGCCGGAAGCGCTCGATCAGATCGCGGTCATGACCGGTCCTAAGCGTGCGCTCGTGACCGGAAACCAGCGCGTCGCGCTCGAACCCTCGGGCACGCGCATATTTTACAACAGCCTCTATATCTTCGGGCACGGCGGAGTGTTGCTTTCGACCTATGACAAGTTTCATCTTGTACCGTTCGGCGAATATCTTCCCCTCGAGGCCATGCTGAAGCGGCTGGGAATCACAAAACTGGTCGGCTTCCCCGGAAGTTTCGCTCCCGGAGATGGTCCGCATACGTACGAAATTCCCGGCGCGCCCCCCGCCGGGCCGCTGATCTGTTATGAGATTCTGTTTCCCGGCGCGGTGATTGGAAGCAAAAGACCGCAATGGCTAATAAATGTCACAGACGATTCCTGGTTTGGACCGTGGGCCGGTCCGCGCCAGCACTTGCTTGCAGCGCGCGTGCGCGCCATTGAAGAGGGGCTTCCTGTCGCGCGTGCCGCGAACACGGGAATCTCTGCGGTTATTGATCCGGTTGGCCGCACTGTTGCCACACTCGGGCTTGATGAAACAGGTGAGATGGATTCTCAACTTCCTCGCGCGCTGACGGAACCGCCCTACGCGCGTTATCGCGACGCAGGCTTTTTTCTGCTCTTGCTGGCGAGTGCAGGGCTTTCTTGGTTGCTGGCCCGTCAGTAGTATTTCGAACCGCGCGGGCGGGAGTTGGTATTTTCAGAGTCCGACCGGAGTGCGTAGGGTCGGGTCCAAACGGAGCGTTGTGTAAACCGTGCCAAAGAAACAAGCCAATCCAATCGATGCCCAGGTCGGCAATCGCGTCCGACTCCGCCGCATGCTCATCGGCATGAGTCAGGAGCGGCTGGGAGAGTTGCTAGGACTCACATTCCAGCAGGTCCAGAAATACGAGAAAGGCGTCAATCGCATCGGCGCCGGCCGCCTCTTCGAAGTGTCGCGCATATTGGGCGTCGGCATCGACTATTTCTACGAAGGCGTGAACAGCCAGCTCGGCGGTGGATTCACGGAGAACGGCTCGTCGCCGCCGGTCATGGAATTCGTTTCGAGCGGCGAGGGTTTGCAGCTCAGCCTCGCGTTCATGAAGATCAAGGATCCCCGGCTGCGCAAGCGCGTGCTGGACCTGGTCAAGCAGATGTCGGAAGACGCGGTCGAGTAGGCGTCAGGCGCGCTTCTTCTTGCGCGCCGCTTTCTCGGCCAGGCCCGATCGCTTTTCCCGCCCCTTAAGCACGGCGTAGACGTCTTTCGGCGCCACGCCGCAGGCCGCCCACACGACCAGCAGATGAAAGAGGACGTCGGCGGACTCCTCCGTCAACGACGCCTTGTCCTTGGCGACGGCCGCGAGGACCACTTCGACCGCCTCTTCGCCGAATTTCTTGGCGCATTTGGCGGCGCCTTCCTTGAGCAGCTGGGCGGTGTAGGAGGTCCGCGGGTCGCCGCCCTTGCGCGCGGCGATGATCTTGAAAAGCCGGTCGATCGGATGGTCCGCCATCAGTTCGCCCGGTCTTCGAGAAGACGCCGTGCGATGACGTTGGCCTGGATCTCCGCCGCGCCCTCGAAGATGTTGAGGATGCGCGCGTCGCAGAGGACGCGGCTGACCGGATATTCCAGCGCGAAGCCGTTGCCGCCATGGATCTGCAGCGCATTGTCGGCGCAGGCCCAGGCGACGCGGGCGCCCAGAAGTTTCGCCATGCCGGCTTCCAGATCGCAGCGCCGGCCTTCGTCCTTCTCGCGGGCGGCATAATAGCTGAGCTGCCGCGCAATGGTGATCTCGACCGCCATCATCGCGAGCTTGTCGCGGACGCGCGGGAAATATGTCAAGGGCTGGCCGAACTGATGACGCTCGAGGGCATAGCGCAGACCGAGATCCATCGCGCAGAGCGCCACGCCGACGGCGCGCGCGCCGGTCTGGATGCGTGCCGACTCGAATGTCTGCATCAGCTGCTTGAAACCCTGACCCTCTTCGAGTCCGAGAAGATTGGCGGCCGGCACTTCGAAACCGTCGAAGCCGATTTCGTATTCCTTCATCCCGCGATAGCCCAGCACGCCGATCTCGCCGCCGCTCATGCCTTGCGCGGGAAAGATCTCCTTGTCGTTCCCGCGCGGCTTCTCGGCCAGGAACATCGACAGGCCGCGATAGCCGGGACGGTCCATGTTGGTGCGCACCAGAAGGGTCATCACGTCGGCGCGCGCGGCATGCGTGATCCAGGTCTTGTTGCCGTAAATTTTGTAGACGTCGCCGTCCTTGACGGCGCGGGTTTTCAACGCGGCGACGTCCGAACCGCCGGACGGCTCCGTGAAGACGGCCGTCGGCAGCTTTGCGCCGCTTGCGATCAGCGGCAGCCAATGGTCGCGCTGCTCCTTGGTGCCGCCGCACAGAATGAGCTCGGCCGCGATCTCCGATCGCGTCGCCAGCGAACCGACGCCGATATAGCCGCGGGACAATTCTTCCGACACGACGCACATGGCGAGCTTGGAAAGTCCCGCGCCGCCGTAATTCTCCGGGATGGTGAGACCGAACACGCCGAGTTCGCTCAGCTCATTCACCACTTCGATCGGGATCAGCTCGTCCTTGAGATGCCATTGATGGGCGAAAGGCGAAACCTTCTCCTGCGCGAAGCGGAAGAACTGGTCCCGTATCATGCTCATCGTGTCGTCGAGACCCGGTTCACCGACGAACATCGCCCCCTGGTGCTTGACCATGTAGTCGACGATGCCCGCGCGCACTTCCGGCCGGGTTCCCATCCGGACCAGTTCCGAGATCGCCGGCGACCAGAAGCCGCCGAGTTCGTCGTCGCTGAGATCGAGATCATAGGGCCGCGCGACTTCGTTCTGGCTCATCGCGATGCCGCCGGACAACTGGGCGAGATATTCGGCGAAGCCGCAAAGCAGGATCAGGCGTTCGATGTCCCCGAACTTCCCGCTGCGCTCCAGGCTGCGCCCCCAGCGCGCCATCTGGCGCAGCGCTTCGACATAGGTCGCGAGCCAGGCGAGGCCGTGCGTCGCGCGCTGCTCGCGGTCGAGCGCCTCGGACGAGATCGCCCCATCCTTCGTGACGAGCGACGACACCGACGTCTTGGCGGCCGCCAGCAAACCCTCGGCCGAGAAAATGGCCTCTTCGCAGCGCGTGAGGAGATGGGGAACGGTTATCGACAGCATGGAAAATCACGTCCGAATTTCGAAGCCGGGACCTTAGCGGAGTCCGTGCCGCGGTGCACCATGGGCCCGTGCCTTGCGGCATCGCGTCCGAACCGATCCAATGGCGCGCGGAAGGTGCTCCCGATGCAACGCCAACAACTGCTCGTCTTTGTCGGGATGGCGCTTGCGGTTGCCGCGCTGCTTGCCCTCGGCACAGTGCCGGAGATTGCCCACAGCTTTGCGCCCCCGCGGGGCGACGACGAGGCCGCCCGGCTGGCGTATGTCGCGCGCTGGTTGTTCGTTCCCGGGCTCTGCCTGCTCGCCGGGATCGGTGCCACCGCGAACCGCCGCTTTTTCTCCGACGCCATCGACGGCACGCGCACGCCGCCGAGCCGGTCCCTGGAGATCAACCTCCGCTATAACCAGAACACGCTGGAGCAGGCCGTCCTGGCCGCCATCGCCTGGGCCGGGCTAGCACTCAGTGTGGCGCACGACCGGCTGGGTCTGATCGGCGTGCTCGCCGTCCTGTTCGCGATCGGCAGGGCGCTCTTCTGGTCGGGCTACCTGATCGCGCCATGGGCGCGCGCGTTCGGCTTCGCGCTGACGTTCTATCCCACCGTGGTGGCGTTCGGATATCTCGCCCTGCGGGCGCTGGGAGTCAGGGCGTGACGTCGATCGTGCAGACGAAATCGCTCGACGTCG
>Ga0335070_10001133_pt1 | contig 30406 bp, 27 predicted proteins | sample Lox_Sample_13_FD_206722 | JGI IMG/M metagenome (GOLD analysis project Ga0335070, IMG submission 206722) | Soil microbial communities from Loxahatchee National Wildlife Refuge, Florida, United States - Lox_Sample_1.3 | ecosystem: Environmental > Terrestrial > Soil > Wetlands | place: USA...
ACTCGCTCGATGTTCCATGGTCTCACGGCACAACAGGGAGACCAAATCGCGAGCTACATTCGCTCCTTGAATGCACCGAATCCGGGACAGCCCTGGAACCCACCGTACCAGCCGGGACCGGGACTGGACGCGCTTCCTGTTACGGAATGGGCGGCAGGAGCCGGGCTGGGCGCGGTTCTACAACACGACGCCGACATGTGGCCGTACTTGATGCCAGCGGGAAGTACCAGCAACTGGGTCCCCACCGGAAACATCAACGCTCGAGAAACGCCCATTGCGCTGCAGTTGCCTGACTGGAACACCTGGCTGCCCGGCACACATCCGATCGATACGTGGGGAACCACATTCACTAGTGACCCCTTGTTTACCGTTTACGGTCAAATCCGGGCCGGCCTGATTCCAAATAACCCGCAATCGTACAAAGCGATGTCGCCATATATCTGGACCTGGTCAACGCGTGACATGAATTTCCTGGCGCCGCGCACGCCATCAATCACGGACTCGGCCTGGAATAACCCGGCCTTCGTTGACCAAATGTACTCCGAACGGCAATGGTCTATGGTCAAACTTTGGGAGATCAATCAGGAGTTCGGGTTAGAAGGCATGGCGCAAACGGCGTTCGGACCGAAAGCCGACACGCGTTCGTGGTACAGCCAGGAGGCATTTTCTGTTTCACCGAATATTATCCACATTCCCACAACCGTCGCCGGCATTGGGAACGGATCATTGATCACGCACACATACCACTCATTAGTGTGGTATCAGCTACAGCTAACCCTCAACGCCGGCAATGGACAATTCAGCGGGAATTCGCCGATGGATTTCCCCTATGTGTACAATTTTGTGTGGTCGCTGGACCTGAGCAGTGCAGATCCAGCTAACACGGGGGAAGCCGCCTTGATGACGCTGTGGGCTATCCGAGCCTTACAAGACGCCGAATCAACGGGCAAGGGTCCGGATGCGGGCAGCGCAGGATGGGCTATCTTCAGGAATGCGACCACGCTTTGGCAGGGCACACCACCCACGACGCAGAGTATGGCAGCAACCGCCTACCTGAAGAACTGGATCACCAAAGCCAAGAGTTTCACTCCTCAGCAGTTTTATGCTGGGGGATGGACTACCTCCACAGCCGTTCCAGACTATCATTATCCAACGAGTACGTGGGCAGACGCGGTCGCATACTCCATCGCGAGGGGTTACAATCTTGGCGTGGACCCGACTGTGATAGACCAGATGATCAGCTGGGCGTCCACCGTCTGGCCAGGCTTCAATTGGAGCAGCTTGAAGACGGTGACTTTCTAGAGACAGGATTGGTTGGCTGAATTCACTTGGTCCCTGCACCTAGTGGCCTGTCGCATTGAATTCGTTAGCATGCCTTCACCCGGCGCCGGACATCGGAGTACTTCCATTGAAATGGGCGTGCGGTTTTAGAGTATGCCTGGATGTAACGCATCAGTTTACGCGCGAGATCGCGTACGGAGGTGAAAACGCCACGTGCGATCACTTCGCGCTCGATGCGTGCAAACCAGATCTCGACTTGGTTGAGCCAGGACGAGTAGGTCGGCGTAAAGTGGAGTTGGACGTTCGTGTGTTGGTCGAGGAACGCTTCGACCTTTTTCGTTTTGTGTGCTGACAGATTATCCAGGATGATGTGGATCTCTCGGTTAGGCTTGCATAGCCCGAGCACGTGCTCGAGGAAACCCACAAACTCATCACTGGTATGGCGCGCTGCAGTCTTGCCGTGTACTTTACCCGTTCGCACATCGAGCGCGGCGTATAGCGATAAGGTGCCGTGTCGATAATATTCAAAACCGTGACGCTCGGCACGTCCGGGCGACATGGGCAACACGGGATCGAGCCGGTCCAGCGCTTGGATGGCGGACTTCTCATCGACACAGAATACTGCCGCATGCTGTGGGGGATGCAGATACAAGCCAATCACGTCGGCAGCCTTGCGCTCGAAATCGGGATCGTCACTCGCCATATAACGCTCTAATCGGTGCGGCTTCAATCCGGCCGCCCGCCAGATTCGCTGGACAGCATCCTTACCAATGCCCAAATGTTTGGCCAGCCTACGACAGGACCAATGGGTCGATCCGTCCGGCGGTTTGCGGCGAGTCGCGTTCAACACTTTGGCTTGCAGCGCCGGCGTGATCACGAACGGCTTCTGACCGGGGTGCCGCGTCTCCATCAGGCCGGCGATCCGCCCCGTCAAGAAATGATTCTTCCAGCGAGAGATCGTCGGAGCCGTCGTATCGAGTCGCTCTTGAATGGTTCGATACGGCAGGCCGTCAGCCAGGAGCAGAATCAAGCGAGCGCGGAAGACGTCACCAGCCGGGAGCGTTCTGGATTGAGTGATCTGCTCGAGTTCCGCTCGTTCATCGGCGTTCAACGCAATGGGCTCAGATCCGAAGGGCATGTCATATTAGACACCGCCCCCATGCTAATTGTTTCTTTGCGACAGGCCACTAGATAGTGGATGGGGGGAGTGTGTTTGTCAGGCCCTCGTTAGAAGTTCGATGGTTTGGCGCACTCCGTCCTCATTCCGCAACTGCGAGCCTAACTTCTGCGCGTTTTGCAGCATAGCTCGGCTGTCGCGCGCACTGATCAAAGCGGCCTTCACCTCGTTCTTGTTGGCCCGCTTCCAATTCAGAGGGAATGCACCGGCGCCCGATTCCCAAATGCGACGCGCCCAAAACTTCTGTTCTCCGGCAAACGGAATGGTCACTGACGGAACACCTGCTCGCAAGACCTCCGCGGAGGTGCCGCATCCGGCCGCGTGCACTACCATTCGGATTCTCGGGAACAGCCATGAATATGGTACGAAAGGCTGGAAATACACATCCGCAACTCGTTCCAGCTTCTCAATGCCCCAGCCGCCAATCACCACTACGCGGAAGCCGAGCTCTATTCCTGCGCGAACAACTTCGCCGGCAACAGCCCCGACGCGCTCGTCAAGCACGCTGCCGAAGCAAACAGCAATGGTATCCTTGTTTGCCAAGAACGACTCGAGATCCGCGGGCGGTTTGAACGCCGGGGGCGGGCCGAACCAAAACCCGGTGATGTGATTATTCTCGGGCCAGTCCGCGATGGTAGGAAGCAACAAGGAACTAAAGGCAAAGAAGCGCCGGAACTGGCTGGGCAACGGGGGGTACCAACGGCGGATGGGATGAAGTCCTAGTTTTTGCACGCGCCATCGATTGATCCATGACGCGTTGGGCATCCAGGACATTTCCTGCAGCAGTAAATGACTCAACAGATTGACCGGCCCGGGAAGCTTCACATTCTGGGGACCAACGGGCGCGCCGAAAGACCGGGTGGGATAGAAGGGCGCAAAGAGCACGAGCCCTGTAGGAATTTTCCATTTCTCACCGACATGGGTTGCAAACCCAACGACGGCGTTGCACAGCAATACGTCCGCTCCCGCACATTCATTCTCCATGCATGCGAGGTACTCCGAGGACGGTTGTCCAGGACTCAAAAGCCTCGTGACAATCGCCGCAGCGCGCCAGCGCTTTCTGCTGGCGTAGTCGTCTCTAGCGATCTCGCGCGGATCGCCAGTAGCCAGCGGACGAAATTCCGATCCCGACTGGTCGACCAGCTCTTTGTACATAGAGTGCGTGCATAGGCGAACCGAATGGCCAAGCTCGACAAGACCGCGGGCCAGATAAAGGAAAGGTTGAATGTCGCCTTGACTCCCCCCCAAGACGATCGTGACTTGCCGACTGCGCATTTGCAGAATTATCCCCCAGTGCTTACCTGGCTTAGTGTGGTGGTACGAAAAAACGCCCTATTTCCCCTCATAGCGTGCAACCCGTTGCGTGTATACCCTGACAGGGCATATAAAACTGCTTGAAAATAAAGCGGCTGCTACTTATCCTATATGCGGCACCGACTCCTTCCTGGACCTTAGGATCACTTGGGACTGAAGCACCGAAAGAGACGATCCAAACCGAGCCGAATTGGGCGTATACTGCATGGTGGCTGAGAAGGCGAAAGTGGAGATCCCGGTGAACATTCAAGCCACGCCCCAGGAACCATTGATGCGTTTCAGTCCTGCGGATACACCAGCTCCGGTTTCCGCCCTGTCAACATAGCGCGCCATCCAAGGCTATGAAATAACTCCAACGATCAGGAAAGAACAATTTACGCGGCCGGACATGGGGCGTCGCGGATGATACCCCTCGAATAACGTGCCAATGGCTACTGCAAAGACGCTTGATAGCTAAAGATGAGGAAGGAAAAATTCAGTCCACATTCTGTCGCCCGGTATGTTTCGGGTTTTCTAGAAATCGTGAATGAGAAAACGGTCCTGATTGCCATATTGCTCAGCGGCCTTTTCCTCGCTGCGGCGATTAAACGCGACCTAAGTCGGCCCTATTGGTTAGATGAGCTTCTGGGTCTTGCCGCGACGAAGGTACCGACCTGGTCTTCGATCATGCATGCCTTGGGGTACGGGGTAGATTTCAATCCGCCCCTTTATCACATTGCGGCGCGCGCGATGATGCTTCTCCTTGGACCGTCTGCGTTGGCATTCAGGCTCCCGGCTACGGTCGGATTCCTGACATTCATGGTATGCATTTTTGTGTTTACATCGAAGCGACTGCCATTGGTTTTCGGCTTGCTGGCTCTAATGGTTCCGGTTTGTACGTCGGTTCGAACCTTCGCATGGGATGGGCGGCCCTATGGGCTACTTCTGGGCTTTCTCGGTCTAGCTTTGGTAGCTTGGCAGGCGGCCACCGATGGTCGCAAACGCCTGCTCAGCATCCCTAGTTTGTCGGCTTTCCTAGGAGCAGCAATCGCTACCCATTATTATGGGATCCTGCTGTTATTGCCATTTGCTGTAGCGGAAACCGGCCGGTCCTGGCAGAAAAGGAGAATCGACTGGCCGATCGCGACCTCTTTACTGATTCCCTGCTGCGTTCCTCTTCTACTCATCAAATTGATCATGACACAACGCACTTATTTGCAGCACTATCATTCGCCGGGCGTCACCCTGTTTGAGGTGCTGAGTGTGTATCGAGACTTCAGCATTGAACCTACGATCCTGTTGATCATTGCTGCTTTGTCAATCCTGGCAGGGTTTGCCCCCAACGGCTGGAGGAAGGAGGTTTTACAAAGCGGCACGAATGGGTTCCGGCAGTACGAAATACTGTTGATGGTGGGGTTACTAGCCCTCCCGGGTGTTGGTTTTTTGACGAAAACGGTGACACATGCCTATGTCGGCCGTTACTTCGCCGGAGCGGTCGGTGGCATTAGTCTGATTTTCGCAGCTGCGATTTTTTGCATTTCGAACCGGCAGCCGCTGGTAACGCTCATCACTGTGGTTATGCTTGGCTCCTACATGTGCCTGGATTGCGGCTATGGGCTCCTGCGCAGCACTCCCGACGCGTCGACGCCTTTCGCCGAGCTGGTCCAGGTGGAGATGCCGGTATTGATGGAAGATTTAAGTGATTGTCTGCTGGCAGATCACTATTGGCCGTCCTCCCGAACCAAGCCATGGTGCCTAGCTGATCGCAACGAGAGTCTCCGATTGCAGGGTTGGGATTCGGACGAAGTCATCTTGCTTGCTCTCAAGCGTCTTCAGGGACTGCAGGTGGACAATCTTGAGCATTTCACGAAGGTACACCCAGAGTTTCTTTTGGTCCGGTCAGAACGCGGCTTCGGCTGGGGGTTCAAGAAGCTAGTTCAAAGCCGGGCGCAGATGACCGTGTCACACCCGTTCACCGGCGCGCGAATTGTTTACGACGTAGTGAGTTCGGCCAGAGACATTCCAGGCACGCCGCAAAATGGCGAGGGGGCGCCGGATCGGTAGGGCCCGCCCTGTCGTGCAGCGTCCGTTTTTCAAAGAACGCCGCTGCTGCCGTCGGTCGTCGCGGAGTGACCCGATGCCCACAGCAGCGATTCGCCCCACGGACGGACCTGAAGATCAGCCGACCTTCCGGTCCTGATCCGCACGCCACAGAATGTGCAAGCTGATTGTGGATCCAAATATCAGCACAAGAGCAACCAGGGCGAGAAGGTACCAGGGCACATGATTGTAGTATGCGGAATTTAACCAGATGCTCACTGTGTTTGAGGCATAGATGTTAGCGTCTGACATACCCGCGATGGTTTCGTAAGGCAATGTACCCACCATGTGGCGGATGTTCTCGCCAAAGCCGCGTATCATGTCTATTGCCTGGTTCCCGGTCAATGACCACACAAATTGATCGGTGCGACCTTGCTTGGTGGCAACCGCCAACCGGAAGAACCAGCTCCCAGCGACAGAACAGATCGATAAAAGCCCTCCCCACGCCAGCGCGACGGCGGTGAGATACTTATGCATTCTGTTGCGGAGCCACACGGTCGAGCATGCTAAAAATGGTAGAGCAAGAAGCGGGCTGATGGGGACGAAATGTCTGGGTCCCCACGCCCACTTTGCGTACCATATTCGCATCTTCGCATGTATCAGAAACCACAGAACAATGACCGTTGTGGTGTATATGGCTTCCCAACGAGACTTCTGCCAGAACTGCGGAATGCAGAATAGGGATAGCAGCGCCAGAGGGCAGTAGACAAAGACGCTCTTTCCCGGACTGAAAACGAGGCCACTCAAGCCAACCAGGAATGGTCCATCCAGCGCATTGTCTACGGCGTACTGTTCCGATTGGACCGGTGACAACAGGCAACTTCCGATTCGAAGGTGGTTATAGTACATTTGCCAGGTAGCAAACGGCAATAGTATAACGACGCTTATCAGAATGAGCCGACTTAAACGTCTACGATCTTGCGTGAAAAGGATAATGTACAACAGCGCGCTCGCGAGGGGCACTACCATAGTAATCCTGGTGATGACGCCGAAGCCAAGGAACGCCATGGACGCCGCGAATAGCTTCAGGTCGCCGGTGCGCCGAAATCCGAATAGGAATAGAACTCCCGCCATCAGCAATGCGCTGCACAGGATGCCATCGTAAAGACCATTGATGTACTCCCATTGAAACGTGCAGAGGGCGAAAGCCATACACCCGAGCGCCGCAGCTCTCAGCGGTATCGCGAATATGATCCGCAAACACAGGTACAATAACATCACCGTGATACTGCAATACAAAGGCCCCATAAGCGATCGCAGAAATTCAGTGACAAATCGCGCCTGCGGCGGGGGCATCCTGGATGCGAGCAAAGGCTCAAGCCACAAGTTGACCGCCGCGATCGGAAGTTGAAACAAAGTGTTGCCTATCTCATGAGAGGCATAGGTCCGTCCGTTGGGGGCGACGGTGAAAACGCCTTCCATGGGATGGTCGAAGCCCAACTCGCCATGTGTCAGAATCTGTTTGGCAACGGCATAGTGGTACTTTCCCTCCGAGTCATCATACCCGCGGGCCGTCAAGAGATAGATGCAGCCGATGCCAATCCAGATGAGTAATGCTTCTCGGTGCAACGTCATTTTCACAGACGATCCCATCTAGGTTGTTGGCGAACGTATTTGGTCCAACCCTGTCCCACGAGGCAGCGCCGAACCGCAGCTAACGAACCATAGCAACCGGCGCGGGGGTCAAAACAACAGACATTGAATTCGCCAGCCGACGTAGCACTGCATTGTTCAAGTTTTGACACGCAACTTCCAGCTGGTACCAGCACCGTGCGAAAGAGAGCCGTGAAAGGATGCGAAAGCCGGACTCACCCGATATGAATGGCGTTCCCCAGATTAGCAGACGCTCGACGTGCAGACCAGCGTCCGCTGCGATCTGCTTCAGCTCCTCAGGAGTAATGAGATATAGGTGTCCATCGGCGTCCGGTTTGAACTGCCGACTTTCCAATTCGGTGAAATCCCCGACCTGCGAGTAAGTCGGCAACTTGTTACGAAAGTAGGCCCCGTTGGGCGTTGTGAGCAGAATGTGACCGTCCGGTGTGACGAACTTCTTGAGCTGACGCAACAGATCATCGGCATGCGCTACGTGCTCGATAACCTCGCAGGCAATTACCAGGTCAAACTGGCCGGTCATGCTTGGGCTGAGTTCGAACACGTTTCCGGGAACGATACGGATCTGATCACGGTTGTGAAAATGTGCCACCGATTGTTCGAGGTTTTCGCGGAGCAGGTCGTTGGCTACAACTTCGCAGCCCATCTGCTGCAGACATGCGCAGAGCGCGGCATCGCCGGCGGCCACCTCGAAGACACGTTTCGGGCGCAGAGCCCGGGCTTCGCTCAATGCCAGAAGCGCACGCAGACGGCCGTAAGCCCAATAGGAGGGTAAGCGAGCTTCACCATAGTTCCAACCATGCGGGTCATGGTCTGCCGCCGACAGAAGCAGGGGGCGAACTGCGGACAGGCCCTTTTGACAGACTTCTTCAAACATTTCACTCGACGGAAAATCAGGTCTCATCCGGATCCTTCAGATTGAATCTCTCACGCCTTGTCATTTCGGGTCTTCCTCAACAATAAAAACTCAATCAGCGAGGGCCTGAAGATAGACTCGCATGGTCTGCTCCGCAACGCTGTCCCAGGAGTACTTCTCGGCGGTGCGGCGCGCGGCGGCGCCCATGCGGGCTGCAAGCGCCCGGTCGTGTTGCAGCAGATCCATCTTTTCGGCCAGCTCGTTGATATCGCGGAAGTCCTGCAGCAACAGGCCGTTCACACCGGGGTCAATCAATTCGGAGGCGCCCGCTTGCCGGCTGACAATCACCGGAAGACCACTGGCCATGGCTTCAGCCACTACCATGGCGAAGGAATCGTAGTGGGTCGGCAATAAGAGCGCATCCGCGGCCGCGTAATACTTCTGGACATCCGTAGTAGTGCCGAGAAAATGCACGCGTTCAGCCAGCCCCAGTTGAGCGGCGAGAGAGCGGTAGGCAAGGTCCGGGCTTCGGGAGACGAAAAGCAGGTGAGCACATTTCAATCGCAACAGCGCATGGATGCACTGGCGCCCGCCTTTTCGCATGTCTCCGACGAACAGGAAGGCGAAGTGCAGGCTCTCTAAGCCGATCTGGTCGCGCACGGCGCTTCGGGCCGAACCTTGGCGATCCGAAGCGAAAGTACCCAGGTCGACCCCGTGATAGATGACGGTCATCGGCATCCTGGCGTGGTACAGTGTGCGCAGGTCGTGCTCAATCCGCTGGGAGACGGCGATTACGCGGCAACTGCGGGCACATCGGTAAAAGAGCTCATCGAGAAAGCTGAGGATGTTGCCGGATACCCATTCATGAAATGCCAGGCGGCCAGAAGCCTCGCGCAGGGCGCGATGCCACGCACGGACGCAGATGTGGGCCGTGAAGACGTTACCCCGCAGTCCGCACAGCCCCTGATTATGGATAATATCGAAGCCGCCCGGAACCCGGAGGGTGGCAGACACGGCGAAGCTGAGAATGGCGGCGAGAGCGTTAGGACGCCACGCAGGAATATGGTGAAAGAAGATCCGGCTGTCACGGTCTCCTTCAATCCGGTTGGTGAAGACGTGAACTTCGTGCTCTCGCGCGAAGCGGCTGGCGAGTTCGACCACGTAGCGGCTGTGTCCTTCCAGGCGGCGGTAGTCATGCACAACAAAAGCGATCTTCATTCAGAAGGAAGGAGATCGGTGGCTGCCGCCGGAACGCCTCGTATAGCGTCAAAGAGGTCACGCAGCTCGGAAAACGCCTTTTCGCGGCTCCATTCCTTGATCACGAACTCCCGGCCGGCTAAAGCTTGCGCGCGAGCGGCGTCACGATTGCGGGAAACCCACAACAACTCACGAGCCATGGCTTCCGGATCACGCCGCGGCGTGAGACGGGCGTAACCGTTGAGATTGGCTGCCAAGCCGCCCACTGCGGTGCACACGGCGGGCGTGCCGCAGGTCATGGCTTCCAAGGGAGACAGGCCGAGGCCCTCTGCCAAAGACGCCTGCGCCAGACAATCCGCCGCCTGATAGTAAGCGGCGAGTTCCGTCATGGGGTGAGCCGCGGAGCGAGCTATCACCCACGTGGCGGTTTCAGGTCCTATTAACTTCTCCGCCAGGCGAAGAAAATCCTGGTAGCCGCCTCCCAGATTGAGGAGCATAGCATCCAAGCCCTGCGACCGGGCCATGGCGACGGCTTTCAGCACCGTTTCGGGATCTTTTTCATGACTGATGCGGCTGGAGAGAAAGATAATGAATCGATCCGGCGGCAGATTGAGGGTGGTGCGGAGTTCCAGCTTTTCGCTCTCCGTCACGGGCTGGTAGTAGCACGTATCGACACCGTAGTAGAGACCGTTGACCGTACGCGAACAGTAACGAGCGGCGATCTCCATCAGATAGGGCCCTAGCGCAACACAGCGGGTTGCGAGTTTCCCGTTGACGGTCATCAACGCGCGAATCACTGTTTCGCCGATGATAGCTTTCAGCCGGCCGCACTGCTTTCGTTCGTAGCGGCAACGGAAATACTCGACGGGCGCGATACACATGTAGGTGATTACGGGGACCCCCTTCAGGGCGCCAACGAGCGTGCCGTTCAGAGATCCGCGCAGCACTTCCTGGCACAGGATGAGGTCAAATTCCCTGGCGCGCCGCAGCAAGTAAGCGACAGAGGCGAGTTGAAAACGGCCTCGACCGCCGGGGATCTCATCCACCACGACACGGGCGCCGCTCGACTCAATGCGCTGTCGCAGATCGCTTTGCCGGTGGATGGCCGCGGGAACCGCCACGGTTAGAGAGGAGATCTGGCTCAGGCCGGTGACAAAGCGGATGTCCGTGTTGCCTTCAACTAAAAACAGGACCTTAGGAAGACTCATCGGGAGTTCGTGAAGAAGGCTCCTGCGTCAGTCCGCACAGGCGGTATCCCAGACCATTTGCACCAGCTCTTCATGCCAGCCGAGCTGGCGATAGAACCGGATGCCGTCCGGGTTTCCGGCCACGACCTGCAACTCCACGCGCAGGATCTGTTGGGCGCGAAACCAGTCCATCGCGAGAGCCAGCAACCGGCGGCCGAGGCCGGCATTGCGGTGGGATTCGCAGACAAAAACCTCACTAATGAATCCGACGGCGGCGGAGCCGAAGTAAGGCGGCAACGTGCGGATGCGCCCGGCGATGAATGCGAGGATGTCGCCATGCTGCTCGGCGACGACGACGCTGGCGAAGCGGCCGAGGAAGGGCACGATGGATTTTAGCCAAGCTTCATAGGCGTCGTCAGGCAAGCGCAGCCGCATGCCGTGCTGAAACTGGTGTTCATAAAGAGCGTGCCACAGCGGCTTGATACGCTCCATATCCGCGCTGCCAGCGTGGCGTAAGACCAGATCGTGTGTCTCGGATGATGCGGGCATGGCCTAGGGCGTGCCCCCCGCGGCGACATAACTGCCGATGGCATCGGGCCAGTTGTGCGGCTCCAGTCCGTGTTGCGCCAGGAACGCGAGCGCCAATCGCTCATAGCCGAAGCCAATGCAGCCTGTGTGGGCGGGGCTCCCACCCGCCTGGATGGCGAAGGAGCGGCCGAAAAAGTCCTGATGGTAATTGATTGATCCCACGGCGAGTTTCTTGCCGCTGTAAGGCAGAAGCGCCAGCAACTCAAACTTCAGATCGAAGCCCTGTTGGTACGCTGCCTGCGCGGCATAGCTGTCCACAAAAAAAGGATCCGTGGCGGTGGTGATCTCGTAGGCCATGCCCAATTCGTCCAGGAATGCGGCAGACAAGTCGACGAGCGTGTTCCTGCTGGCCAGTACGTAGTCAGCCGGCCCGACAAAGATTATTTCGCGCATGGTGAAGTCCCAGAGCCGCTCCAGGCCGGAGAGATTGCTGGACTCGTAGCGGAAACACTTGCCCAAGGCGGTAATGGCAAGCGGCCGGGCGACGTCGGAGTTGCGCAGCCACATATACCAATGGAAGCAAACCGAAGGAGACAGCAGGCATTCCACGCCGCTCAGACAACGGCGGTCAAACGCCACCTGCTCACCTTCCCAGCGGACGGAACGGGCGAAATCCTGGATGGCTCCGTGATCCTCCCGTAAATGCGACAGAAAATTCAGCGAGGCGGGGAAGTTCCGCATGTAGCGGCACCGGTCCAACACGTCGCCGCCGATGAGGGCGGGAAAACAGTGGGCGGGAGCCTGGAACTTCGCCGCCATGCGGCGGACGGACTGCTCGAAATAGTCCATCAGGGCGACCATGGTGGGACCGAAGCCGTAGCGACCGCGGCCGAACGAAATGATCTCGCCTCGCTGGGATAGCAGGGGGTGCGGGTCAGCAGAGAACGAGGACGGCAGACGCTCTTGTTTGGCCAAGGTCTTGGAGACCGGGCGATAGTTCAGGCACAGCTTCCCCGCGACCTCAGAGATGCGTGAGGCGACCAGTTCCGCCTGGCTCTCGAAGCCGGACCGCAGTTCAAACGTCACACGATCGGCTCCGGGGAGCAGACGGAATTGATGAGCCCCCTCGGAGACATAGGGGAGGCGTTTCAGAAATTCATCGACCAACTCTTCCGGAATCGCAGTGCCGAGTTCGGCGAGTGCACTCATAATGACCTCGTGGAGTAGTTTACTTTTGCTGCAAATCCTGCACGGCCCGGGCGATGGAGGGGACATCCGTCAGTTCGGGCAGGCGAAAAGGTGGAAACGCGGTTTGGAATTCTTTTTCGACTTCCATGACCACCATCATGTGCCCCATGGAATCCCAGCCCGGCGTAGCTCCCATGCGGAGCGTCACCGTCTGGTCCGCAGCGTGGATTCCCAGCGCACGGCTGACGGCGTCCTGAACGCGCTGTTCGATCGTTTTTTCCGAAGAGTTAGTCACCGATTCTCCCCTTTCTTAATGGATAAAACAGTCACAATCCGGCCAATTTTTGAAGAATCTTCGAAGGCAAATACCAGCAGGCACAAACACAGAGATAGGTGAACAACCGAGCCGCGGCTTGAGAGACGGGCGTGCCGCGCAGTGGCACATGCTGGAACCGGCTGCCATATTTTCGCCAAAGCAAGAAACCGCAGAATAGAATGCCGTGCAAGAGTCCCCACAGCACCCAATAGGCGTTGGCCGCATGCCACAGCCCAACCAATCCGAACAGCACCATGACGTTAAAGTACATGTGGTAGGTGCGGAGGCCCCAGCGGTTGTAGAAGAGGTAGTCGCGGAACACATTCGTGGCAGTCATGTTCCAGTTGGCCCAGAATGCGGAGATGTTCTCTCGTCCGATGGGGTAGTTGAAGCTCATGGGCAGCTTGAACCCGCAGGGCCGCCCCAGCACCTCCATCAGTTGGTAATAGCCGGCGTAAGTGAAATAGAAGCCAAATGGACCTGTGATCAGAGCGATCGCGGCCTTGGACCATATGTGCCCGGGGCCCGACGCGGTAGAAAGCATGGGCTGGGCGGCGGCAAGCAGCAATCCCGCGATCAGCTTTGTTGCGCCCGCGAGGATCTCGATCCAGCAGGCCGCCGACTTCCAGATCCGTCGGTCGGTAACGAACTGCGTGGGAAACTGGGAGTAACGGAGCAGCGGTCCGGCTAGCGTCAACGGCAGGCAAATCCAGAGGAGGTAGTGGGAGAACGACGGCGGCGCGACTACACCTGAACCCACTTCCCAGAACAAGGTCACCAGTCGCAGGGCCAGCCACATGTCGAGACTGTATAACACCAGCGGCACCAGCCCGGGCACGCGTATGGGTTGACCCCAGTGCAGTATTCGACCCAATGTAAAAACGACGATCAGCAATAGCAGCCCAAGGCACGCAAAGCGCCAGCGGCGCGAGGGGATAGCCACACTCCCCAACCAGCGCACAGCACCGTAAGAGATTCCGCTGACCACCAGAAATCCGGCGAACGCCTCCCAGTGATAGACCGCGCACCCGATCAAGCTGAGCAGGCAAAGATACCGTGTTCGTTGGATCGAGAACACCGCCAGAACAATGGAGAAGACGGCGGCGATGGCCAGGCCGATCAGCAGGTGATTGCCGGCGGCTGAGGCAAGGATACTCTCGATGGCGGATCTGGAGTTCATGAAGTTGACGGGACGTGCCCATGAGATCTTGCTGCGATAGCTACTGCGGCGGTACTGGCGTGGACGCCGGATACTTCAGCACCGCGTCGTAGAGCGAAAGGGTGCGCGATGTCATGGCGGCGAGACTGAACTGCTGCTGGGCTCGCTGACGCGCGGCGCTTCCCAGAGATCGGCGCAAGGGTTCATCGTCGAGCAGGCGATTAATCGCGGCGGCCAGCGCGATCGGATCCTCCGGTTCCACGGTAAAACCCGTCACCTCGTGCAACGAGACATAGGGTACCCCGGAATCGAGCCGGGTGTTCACTACGGGCAAGCCGGCGGCCATGGCTTCTATCTGTACGATGCCGAAAGCCTCGCTGCGGGCAACAGAAGCCAAAGCGAATAGACTCGCAGCTTTGTAATAAGGAACCACCTGCTCATTCCGAATCTCGCCAGCGAAGATGACCTTATCCCCGAGGCCCAAACCGGTGGCAAGATGCTGGAGCCTCGCGCGCAGAGGGCCATCCCCGATGATGAGCAATTTGCCGCGCACCAGGCTCATGGCCCGAATCAGGTATTCAAATCCTTTGTAGTAGACCAGCCGTCCTACACTGAGAACCAGCCGGTCTCCGTATTTTTGCCGCAAGCTGTTCACTGCCTCTGGATCGCAGCGGTCGAACTGCTCTACCGGGATGCCGTAGGGAATGACGTGGCAGCGGTCTTGGTAGCGCGCGAGGACCGGAGAGGTGCGCCGGTAATCCGGCGAGGTGGCGATGATGGCCGAACTGCGGCGCAGCGCGGCATGCAACCACGGCTCAAACATCGCGCCGAGGAATTTCTGGCGCACCGTGTCGCTATGATAGGTGACCACCAGACGCCCTCGGTACCGGCTAGCCAAATACGCCACCACGGCTGTGGGATTGGGCATGTGGATGTGAACAATGTCTGCGTCGGCGGTGCGAATGCTGCCGATCATGCCGGGGCAGAAGGGCGTGGAGGCCAGGAACAGCCGTGTGGGCAGGCGCGAAACGGCCACGCCATCCAGCACCTGTTCCGCTCCATTGTGATCGTCACTGGCCACGACCACGCGCAAGTCGACGGATTTTCGCAACTCGCGACACAGTGCTTGAAGATGGGTCTCGATACCACCCATGTGGGGCGGGTAGAACTTCCCCACATGAAGAACCCGGAGCCGGCGCATGTCGTCACTCGTCGTCATAGACATGGCGCCGGTGGCCGACGTCGGCTGCTGAACCCCGCGATTCATAATGTTACAGGGGCCGGCTCCACAAACAGACTTTTATTCTCGCCAACCCAGTCGTAGAGCCGATCCAGACCGGCGGCGCAGTTGATTTTGGGTGTCCAACCGAAGTCAGCCTGCGCCCGGCGGATGTTGCTCACGAAAACCTTCTGGTCCCCCGGTCTCCAGCCGGCGAAATCATAGGGGAGCCTGCGATTCCGGCGTTTTTCGATAAAGGCAAGTAACTCCAGCAGAGAGAGAACGTTATTGGGCCCACCGCCGATGTTGTAGGCTCGTCCGACGGCGGAATCGCCGGCAGCAAACGCAGCGTCGTATGCGTCGACCAGGTCATCGATGAACAAAATGTCCCGCACCTGCTTGCCATCCCCGTAAACGGTGATGGGGCGGTCCAACTGGCTGGCAATCATGAACCAAGCCACCCAGCCCTGGTCTTCAGCGCCAAATTGGCGGTAGCCATAGATGCACGACTGCCGGAAGACGATGGTGCGCAACCCGTAAATGCGATGGTAGTCGATCACATACTGATCGGCTGCGCCTTTGGAGCAGCCATAGGGAGAGTGGAAGTCGAGATTGCGATCTTCGGCGACCCCGAGCGGGAGGGACTGATATTGATAGCGACCATTCCGCTCCACGGCTCCGACGTCGGTCATCTCGCCGTAGACTTTGTTCGTTGAAGAGTAGATCAGCGTCGCCGTCATGCCGGTCTGGCGCATGGCCTCCAGCAGATTGAACGTACCGAGCGCGTTGATTTCGAAGTCCTCGCGCGGTGATACCACTGAGGTGGTCACAGCCACCTGGGCCGCCAGATGCAGGATGTGATCGGCATCGCGGTGTTGTTGGCAGAGGCGGAGGAGTTCGCCGGAATCCCGGATGTCGAGGGGGACGAACTCCACCGAACCCTGCGACCGCAGCCATTCGAGATTCTTGCGACTGCCCTCGCGCGAGAGGTTATCCACCACGATGACGCGGTGACCTTTCTGCATATAACGCATGGCAGCATTTGCACCTATGAAACCAGCTCCTCCGGTTATGATTGTCTTCATTTGTGGTGATCCTATTTTTCTTTTCTGGTAGAGCTGCGTCGTCGACGCATGGCCAGCATTCTTAACGACGACCTAGATAAATTCATTCTAGATCAGAGACCGGGTCTGAGGCCAAATTAGATGGTCATTAGCCTAATTTTACAGACGCTGGCCGCCGACTGGGTGCTGGCGGAGCCGTTCTACGATGTGGTGGATGTCGAACCGGCGGCAGTAGAGTTCTCTGGCGACCTCACCGAGGCGGACTCTTTCGACCGGGCTTTCCAAAAGCGGCATCAGCGATCGAAGGAAAGCTTCGGTGTCTCCGGCAGGCGCCAGAGCGACCGCGCGACTGGTTTCCCAGAATGACTCGGTGAGTGGCCCCGACGTTGTTACGACCGCACGGCTGTGCGAAAGCGCCGCCATGATGGTCGTCCGCCGACTGGTGACGCCATCGGGGTAAGGCTGCACCAGCACATCACAGGCACTGATGTGTTGGGAAAGCGCTTGCGGGTCGAGATGACCCATGGCATGAATCCTTTGTCGCCAACCTTCAGACTGGTGAACAAAAGCATCTCGGAAACTGTGACTGCCTCCTCCGATCAAAAGGACCGACACATTGGGAATTGCCGAAAGCACGCGAGCCAGAATCTCATGCAACAAGGGCACAATGGCCGGACCGAACGTACCGAAATGACCGAGCAGCACGCCGTAGGGCGCATATTGTCGCCGGATGGCTCCGGCGACGGCCGCACCCGCTACGGGTATGTTGCTAGTTAAGGGTAACCACTCGAAACCGAGTGGCCTGCCAAACGCATACGGCGTCAGACAGCCGCGCCACGCCGGAATCGATATCCATGCATGTTGCGCGCTACGAAGCAGAATTATTGTCATTAGGCGATGGACCGCGGCTGCGGTGTTTTGTCGCCACGAATTTCTTTTGAATGGCAGATACGGTTCATGCACCATCAAGTCTACGCAGTCGCCGCGGCGGGCCCTATCCCACAGCCACAGGCAAAACGGTACGTTCATTGACTTGTAACCGTATCCATGCGGTACCCATTGCACGAGCAGGCGCCGCGGCATGGGAAAACGGTCGAGCTCCCGTCCGGCGTTGCGCAAGTCGCCGGGTGCCAGCCGTCCTAGCGCGTGATGGACGGAAACTCCCGTCAACCCCGGACTTGGCTCCGCATAACTCGGGCACCAGATATGGACTTCGTCTCGAGCCGCAGCCAGACCTTTGGCGAGCAAGTAGGAGTAATCACTCACACCGCCAGGTTGGGGCGGATACTCTCCGGTGATGACGTGCCACGTTTGCGAAGGTCCGGGCGCGTCCGTCGTCATTTGTATTTCTGAGATCGATTCAGGCAGACGCATCCGGCTCCAAACCCGCTATGATCGTTTGCCGGAGAAGAGGTATCGCTTCGCCGGCGCCGGGCACAATATGCACCGGGAAGTCCTCGGAACTGAGCGCGGCACAGTCCCTCTGGTGTTCTCTTCCGTGGCCCGTGAGCACCTGAATGCCGCAAGCGAGCTGGGCTGTGCGAGCAGCTTGCAGGTCTGCCACCTTGTCGCCAACCAGCACCGACTGCCGGAGGTTCAGGTTCAGCAGGCCAGCGGCTTCGAGCAGCATGCCGGGATTGGGCTTGCGCCAGGGGTGGTCGGGCTGCCCATACGGGGGCCGGCCTTGCGGGTGGTAGGGGCAGGCGAACACAGCGTCCACCGCCGCGCCCTGCTCACCGAGGATTCGCGTCAATTCGTTCTCCACCTTCACAAAATCAGGCCAGGCGAAGTAGCCGTGCGCAATTCCGGCTTGGTTTGTGATTTCGACCACTGCCATACCCAACGCCCGCGCGGCGCGAATCAGCGCGACGATCCCTGGCACGAGCTCGACGTCTTCCGGGTGGCTCAGATAAATTCTCTCTTCGACGATTACACCGTCCCGGTCAAGAAACAGAGCGGGCACGGACCGTGGGAAGCGCTTGATGCGCACCTCGCGCCAGAGCAGATCTTCTCCCAGACGAAGGTCGGTGAAATGCTCCATGGAAGCCGGCAGGCCGATTTCAGGCATTTGTATTCACCCACGCGGGAATTAGAGTCTGCGCCTGTTCGAGTGCCTCGGGCACGCCAATATCAATGAACGGAGCATCGCATGGAAAAGCAAGCGGCCGGACTTCGGCGGTTCGCGCTTCGAGGAAATCGTGCTCCCACGAGAATTTCGACGGCATGGGATACCGTTCGAAAATGTCCCGGCTGACCAGATAACAGCCGGCGTTAATGAGGCCGGAGCCCGGCGTCCCGCTGGCCGTGAAACCCTGGATTCGGCCTGCGGCCACAACGGCCCGGCCGTACCGGCTGGCATCGGCGACGGATCGCAAAGCCACGACCAGTTCAATATCCTCGTCGCTTTCTAATCTCAATGCCATGGCCTGGTAATCCAGCCGCAGAAACGTGTCTCCATTTATCACAAAAGTGAACGGCCCCTCGACATACGGCAACGCCTGAAGCAGGCCGCCCCCTGTTCCTAAAGGCTCCTGTTCCACTGAATACTCAAGCTGCAGAGCCCCGTAGGCCGAGCCAAAGAAGTCCTGAATGACTTGATGTCGGTAGCCCACCGCGAGCACTACCCGGCGAATCCCGTTCTTCTGCAAGTGACGGAGCAAGTAGATGAGAAAGGGCTGGCCACCGACTGGCACCATCGCCTTGGGCAGATCCGGAACGACGCTTCTGAGGCGCGTGCCCAGCCCGCCCGCCAGAATAATGGATTCAGTCACCACCAAATATCTCGCACTCGATCAACCCGCAGATAATGTGGCCCAGAATAATATGCCCCTCTTGGATTTTGGGCGTCTCTGAAGACGGTACACAGATGCAGTAATCACACAGGGCCGGCATGTCGCCGCCGGTTTTTCCCGTAAGGCCGACTGTGACCAAGGCCTTGCGGCGGCCCTCCTCGAGCGCCCGCAAAATGTTAGGGGAGCGCCCCGAGGTGGAGATGGCGATGAAGACGTCGCCGGCGGTTCCCACGGCGTTCAATTGCCTGGCGAAGAGTTTTTCATAGCCGTAATCATTGCCGATGGCCGTCAGCACGGAGGTATCCGTAGTTAACGCAAAGGCCGGTAGTCCGGGCCGGTCGAAGTTCAGACGGCTGACCAGCTCACCGGCCAGGTGCTGGGCATCCGCGGCGCTGCCGCCGTTTCCGGCCAGGAGAATCTTCTTGCCGGCGCGGAGAGCGCTGCAGCAGGTCCTGGCAACCTGTTCGACGATCGCGGTGAGACTCTCGTCTTCGGCGAGCAGTTGTATAGTCGCGAGGCTCTTGGCCACTTCGTCTCGGATGTACTGTCTCACTTCGTTCTCCAGGCGATCGAACCTTGATCGGTAAACTGCACAGGCAGCATGTTTACGCGCTCCTGTTGCAACATGCGGGCGACGTCGGGGCGGCGTACAGGGTCCACCACAAACATCATGAATCCGCCGCCACCAGCGCCTGACACCTTGCCCGAGTAGGCGCCTCCGTCCGTTGCCAGCTTGTAGATGTGTTCGAGATGAGGATTGGTGACCGCGCTGGCGGTTTTCTTCTTGCTAAGCCAGCCCTGCCCGAGCACGTCCGCGAATCGCCGGATGTTCCCCTTGAGCAAGGCCTCTTTCATGGCGACCGCTTCCTGCTTGAGGCTTTGCGTGGCCTGCGTCGACTGTTCATCCCCACGCTTTACGTTGGCGGACTGCGCTTGGATAATTGCATCCGAGTCTCGCGGCACTCCGGTGTTGCAGATGAGCAGGGATGCTTCCAATTCGTTGATGGTGTTCCGCTTGATGCGCAAGGGATTTACGATCACACGATCATCCCCGTAAAACTCCATGAAGTTGAAGCCGCCGAAAGCCGCCGCGTACTGATCCTGGCGGCCACCCACCATGCCCACATCCACGCGCTCGATACTGTAAGCGAGATGCGCGACTTCATACTCGCCGAGCGGCAGGGCTAACAGTTCCTTAAACGCCTCCACCATGGCGACTACCAGGGTCGACGAGGAGCCCAGGCCCGATCCTGCCGGCACATCTGAGTAGGTGGTGAGCGTTACGGGGATGGGTTTTCCGCCATTAAACTCATTCATGATCCGGCGGTATACGCCCTTGTGTAACGACAAAGACCCATTCAGGGAGATATCCACGCCGGGCTCAAATTCGACGCATTCCTGCCTGTCGGCAGCCACGAGACGGACCGGACCTTCCTCACGCTGTTCCAGGAGTGCATAGACGAACAGGCCGATGGTCGCGTTCATCACGTATCCGCCGTATTGATCGCAGAACGGGGACAAATCGGAACCACCACCACCAAAACCTAAGCGCAACGGCGCGCGTGCACGAACGATCATAGGGCGGCTAGAAACCGAGAACCTTCCAATAGACTTGAGTCGTTCGGCGAGCGTTTTCAGCCCAGGTGTAGGGCGCTACCTGAGCCAGCGCCTGTTGCCGGCGAATCGCCGCGACCTCCGGTTGCGTGGCTCCGGAGAACAAATGGACGACGGTGCGTTTCCAGTCGTCGATATCGCCTACCCGGCAGTAGGAGCACGCATCTCCGCCGATTTCCCGCAGAACGGGCAGGTCGCTCGCGACCACTGGGCAGCCGCAAGCCATCGCCTCCGCAATAGGCATTCCGAAGCCTTCGGATTCCGATGTCTGCAGCAACAGCGTTGCCCGCCGGTAGACTGACGCCACAACTCTTCTTTCCAGGAATGGCAGGACCGAGATCGCACGTTCGACATCCAACTCCCGCGCCAATTGGAGCTGGGACGGCGTGAAGGGTCCGCCAATGCGCACCAGGCGGGCTTGCGGGAACTCCTGCCGCACGGCGGCAAACACGCGCAGCAGGATATCGATGCGTTTTCTGGGAATGGTGCTGCCCACGCTCAAAAGCAGAATTTCGCCGGCAGAACTCACGCCTAAAAGACGAGTGGCTTCCTTCTCCGCCGCTGGGTCAGCAGGCTCGGAGAAAGCCGGATGCACCCCACTGTGAATCACAGTGATTCTTTCGGCTGGAAAGAGACGGTGGCGGAGCAATTCGTCGCGCGTTGTATGGCTGTTAGTGATGACTTGTGCCGCGCGCCGGAAACCATTCAAGGTTCGCTGCGCCATAGCCCTGAACCAGCGGGGCCGTCTGTCGCTTTGCGGCGCGAGCAAGCAGCGAAACGTATCCAGATCGTGACACGTCACCACGGTCCGTTCCGGAGGAAGCACGTGCACCAGTTGGGAGTAACTGTGATCCACGATGTGAAACAAATCGAACTGGCCGCGGCGCGCGCGAAGCCAGCGCGGGTAGTCCAAGTGCCGGTTAGTCAATCGGTCGGCATTCCACGCTAGCGCCTGGCCCATCACCGGGATCCGCATAAACCGGCGTTGAAAAGGCGGGCGCACTTGCGTCGTGGCGATCTGCGCCGTGTGATTCCTGGCCAGAAATTGGCACAGCAAGTCGCCGTTGAGGTCCATGCTGGGCCAGGCTTCTTCCAGGAAGTCGCAGATGACGGCCACCCGAATCCTTTGACCGGGTGTGGAAGGCTTCGACAGCTGATCCGAGCTTTGAGTCGCGACTGGAACTTCGGAATGCATCATCCGAGCACAGGGAATGTCAGCTCACGCGCCAAGCCGGATCTGGCGATTGCTGCGCTGAGAATTGGTTCTAACCGCGCGATGTGATCTTCCATCTTGAAACGCCCGGCATTCTTCCAAGCGCCCAGGCAAAGACGTGCGTGGTGCGCAGGGTCGGCGAGGGAGCGGACGATCGCATCCGCGAGTTTGTCCGGTGTGGGTGGATCACTGGGGGCCAGTTCTCCGCTCTCACCGGGGATCAGCCAGTCCGATATGCCGCCCACTGCGAATGCGACGGCCGGCAAACCCAGACAGCCGGCTTCGATCCCCACCAGACCAAACGGTTCGGGCCACAGACTGGGCACGGCAAGCAGATCCGCTTGACGCATCAGGTCAAGCTTTTTCTGCGTGCGCACCCAACCGGTGAATTTGACGGAAACGCCCCGATGCCGACCCAGGCGTTCGAGCTTTGCGCGCTCGGGGCCGTCTCCGGCGACCGTCAGTGTTAGTGGCCGGCCGAGTTTCTCCGCCGCTTTCGGAATTGCGCGGACCAGATAGGCGGCTCCCTTGAGATCCGTCAGGCGTCCGACGAACAGGATTCGGCCTTCAGGAGCCCGCCGGACTGGCGCTGCATCCCCCAGGATGCTGTCGGTGCAGGGCAATGGCGCCAAGTGGAGCTGTTGCGGGTTCACCCCGTTCCTGAGGAATTCCTGGTGCATGTACTGGCTCGCGACGAGCACCGCCCGGTATCGTGTGAGTTGCGCGTTCAGCTGCTGATGGCGCCGGTAGCGCCGCCACATAGTGCGGGGATGCAGGCCGCCGCAGCGCCGCGGATAGTGCAGGACCAAGCACATGGCGCCGAGCTTCCGCGAGCAGCATTGCGGCTCGGGAAAAGCGTAGTATTTCCGCCCTGTGGCGCAAGTCGCGTCGAGGTTATGAGCGTACAACACATTGGGGTAAGACGCTAACAGCGCAGACTCGAGGACGTGGCAGCCGGGGCCATGCAAACCATGCGAGTACACAACGTCCGGCCTCCACTCCGCCACTCGATCCAGAATCATGGCGCCAAGTTCAGCCACGCACCATGTTTGGAGGCCGGCCGACGTGGAATCGATTCTCTCCGCCGACGGATCAAGCCTCTCTTCGTAGAGCAGGCCGATCTCATGGCTTCGGTCCAGCAGGGCCGGGATGACTGCCTGAAGATACTTTTCGACCCCGCCCACCAGACTGCGTTGCGCGGTGGCGATCAAAATACGCATGGAGGCTTTGGAGTCACCGCCGCGGGACCCGGCATCCGATGACCGCTACTTGCTCCTTAGAGCGCCGGTACCCAGCTCCTTGTTTTGCGGCGGATGAAATCAACGCCAGATCGGCTTGCACCATCTCCTTGACCAGCTCCCCAAAGCTAACGGTAGGCCGCCATCCTAGCGCGGCATGAGCCTTTGAGGCGTCACCCATCAACAGATCCACTTCAGCGGGCCGGTAGACGCTCGCGTCTTTTGTGACGTACTTCCTATAATCGAGAGCGGCCTCGGCGAACGCCAGCTCACAGAATTCCCGCACGCTGTGTGTCTCGCCAGTGGCGATTACGTAGTCGTCCGGCGAAGTCTGCTGTAGCATGAGGTGCATGGCCCGGACGTAATCTCTGGCGTGGCCCCAATCTCTTTTGGCCTCCAGGTTCCCCAGACGTAATTCGGACGCCAGGCCGGCCTTGATGCGCGCCACGCCGTCGGATATTTTGCGGGTCACGAATTCGTAACCCCGGCGCGGGCTCTCGTGATTGAACAGAATGCCGTTCGAGCAGAACATGCCGTAGGCTTCCCGATAGTTCATGGAGAGATGAAACCCGGCCACTTTGCTGATACCGTAGGGGCTGCGAGGGTGAAACGTAGTGCTCTCGCGCTGTGGCGTCTCTTTTACCTTTCCGAACATCTCACTCGACCCGGCGAAATAGAATTTGCAGTTAGGCTGCAGTTCGCGCAGGGCGGCAAGAATAAAATGCGTGCCGTCGATGTTGGTCGTCATCGTGGAGAAACCGTCGCTGAAGCTCTCGGCCACGAAGCTCTGCGCCGCCAAATGATAACATTCATCGAACTCGTTCCTGCTGAATACATGAAAAACGCTCGCGTAACTGTCAAGGTTGGCGGCGTGGATATGGACGCGATCTATAAAAGGTCGCAGACGGCTCAGCCGTTGCTCGGGCTGTTCCAGAGCAACGCGTCGCACCAGGCCATGTACCTCATAGCCCAGCGAGAGTAAGTGCTCGGTAAGATAACTTCCATCCTGCCCTGTAATGCCGGTAATGCAGGCTCTTTTCGACACGTATTCACCATCCTTAGAAATTTATTTCATGTTTCGAGGGTCTAACGGTCGCATGCCGCTGGCTTTGCAGGTACTCACGAAACCAGTCGATCGTGATTTTCAGGCCTTCATCCAGGCTGATTCTCGGCTTCCAACCGAGAATAGCTTCAGCGCGGCTTCGATCGGCGTACATGCGCCAGATTTCGGTCGGCCTATACTCCAGAGCGCCGATCTCGATCTTAGACTTGGTCCCTGTGAGGGCGGCGATCTTTTTCACAACATCCCGGATTGGCACTTCTTCGGCGGACGCGAGATTGATGGGGCCCTCCACAACGCCTGAATACTCGGCGGCTTTGATGAGACCGTCCACGATGTTGTCAACGAAATTGAATTCACGGGTTTGTTCGCCCCGCGTGGTACGGATGGGGTTGCCCTCGATGCAGTTGATAATGAGTTCCGGAATGATCGCCTTGCTGCTTTGATAGGGCCCGAAAGTGTTAAAAGGGCGCATGATCACAATCGGCACCGAACCCTTCACTCGCTGCTTCATGCGGCAGTAGAGTTCTCCGGCATACTTCGTGATCGAATAGGGAGAAATGGGATCCGGGCACATGGACTCGACGAATGGAACCGATTCCTGATGGCCGTAGACCTCAGACGTCGACATGTAGATGAACTTTTCCACTCTGTCACAGGTATCGAGCAGGTTCGCCGTCCCCTTGGCGTTGACATCGAAACATTCCTCAACCTGTGTGAAACTCTCGCCCACGTGGTTGTATGCCGCGAGATGGAACACGGCCTGCGGTTGAAAGTCCCGGATTTGCGCCAGGGCACCACGATTCCGCAAGTCCGCCTCGATCACATGAATTTGGGAATAGATCTCCTTCAACCGCTCGTTCTTCATCACGTTCCCATAGCGGACCGTGACGGCGATTTCTGATCCGTCTTTCAAAAGACGCCGGACCAGATGAGAACCGATGAAACCGGACCCGCCGGTGACAAGTACGCGCTTCTTCATATTTGGGATCAGGCGTCGAGAATGGACAGGAATTCGATCTCACTCTCCGCCTGTTGCCGCTCCTTTTCCGTATTGATCGTTAAGTGCTTGCCCGCATGTTCATAAGCGAACATCTTTCCGGAGGCTGCCAGGCCGGCCAGAAACTCCACCATGTTGGGCGTGGCCCGCAGGTATTCGGCCGTCTGCTTCGCGTCGCACAAAATGAACCCGATGTTAATCCAATGAGGCAATCGGGGCTTTTCGATGAAGCTCTGTATCCGCCGCTTTCTATCGAATTTCACGACTCCGAAGGGACTGTGTGGCCGGTACAGCGCCATCGTGGCGATTGCGCCCGTCTGGCTATGCCGCTGCCGGAGCCGCTCGAGGTTCACGTTCGCCAGAGTATCGCCGTAGCAAATCAGAGCCTGATCTTGCACGTGAGGCCAGGCATCCTTCAGACGTTGCGTCATGCCGGCGTCACCCGAGTTGACGCAGCGGATGTCCCAGTCCGGGTCACATTGATCGCGCACGAACTGGTCAATGCACTCCGCTTTGTAGCCGGTGCATAGCACGAAGTGCCGGACGCGGGATTGTGCCAGGTATTCCAGCAGATACTGCAGGATCGGCTTGCCGTTCAAGGGCACCAGAGGTTTTGGTAAATGTTCGGTGAAGGGGCGCAGCCGTTCGCCTTTGCCCCCGCATAGAATCACTGCTGTAATGTCGGACATTCTGGGATGGCGATCAGTTCAGGCGTGGAGTTGCGGGCCGCTGCCAGGCCGCGCTGATAGCACTGCCGGAAATGGTCGATGGTAAGTCCGGCCATCGTTTCGCGCGCGGCTTGTCCCATCTGGCGAATGAGTGAGGGGTGATCCATCAGGTATTCGAGCTTCTCACAGATGGCGCCCGCGTCTCGCGGCGGTACCACGTACCCGTTCACGCCATCGACGACGTACTGCGACGCGCCAGTGCTGGTAGTGGTGATGACGGGAATGCCCGACGCCATTGCTTCGCCCACCACGTAACCGAAACCGTCGGCCAGGGAGGGATGCACCAGTACTGAAGAGGCTCCATAGACTTTCTCGTAGCCGACCTGCGACACTGAGTCCGGCCGCAATTGAATCGCGGGGCAGGCGGCCATTTGGTCGCGAAGATAGCGGGCCAGCGGACGCGCGCCCGTATTACCCCACAGCACCAACTGCGTGTTCCGGCGGTCCAACTTGCGAAACGCGTCGACTAGATAATGGAAGCCCTTGGCTGGTTCGAGCAGTCCGACAAAGCTGATGGTGAACATGTCTCCGGCGAATTCAGCTGGCGGGAATCTTGAGAGATCAAAAGGGGGCGGCGCCGCGAACACCCGGTGCTCGGAAAATCCCCGCTCCAAAAACGTCTGGCGCGCCGGTTCAGACATAACGCGGATGACGTCGGCGCGCCGGTATTCCTCGAGCACGCGCCGGTGCTGGAAGCGATGATGCGGCGGGCGAATGCCGAACCGCGCGCATTCCGCGGTCATTTGCTGGTAATAGTGCTCGTGGTGAAGCGTGACCACATCCAGGATCGTAAAACAGCCTTTGGCTCGCGCCGCCCGAAGACTCTCCAGGCACTGCCCCGTGGTCCCCTGGAAGAAATTCGCGGCGCCTAGGCTCCGGCTCACCGTCCGATCAAAATGCGTCTCACTCAAAAAGTTCAACCAGTCGCGCCATCGGCGGACGACCGGCGTGCGGCACAGGGTGGTGCTCCATCCGGGTTCGGGAACGTGCTGGGTAACCACGCCGGTTTCTCCGGCCCGGCAGAACACCGAGAGTTCGAACAAGCCTCCCAATCCCTGGATCATGTGAGACAGGTTCATCCCCTGCCCGCCCTGACGGGGGACCGCATTGGCCGAGAGAATCAATCGTTCCTGCACTGTGCGTCCGAAATCAGCAGGCTGAGATCTTCATGCGGCGGTGGAGGACCTGCAAAAGGCCGTCCCAGCGCTGCTGGATTTGTACCGGGAAGTACTTCCGAAGGGGCGAATCCATCACGACCGGCAGCATCACCACAGAATACAGGGCCGCCGTGCAGACCGAACGCGCGGCCATGTGTGGAACCCCGCCGGTCGCCCAGACCTTTCCGAGGGCTGCTGAGGCCACGGCCAGCAAGGCGAGTCGCCAAAGCCACGGCCAGACGGATAGCACTACGGCGAGAAGCGAAACCCGGCCTTCACGCGCGAGTGCCGATAAGTTACCCGGAAGACTGACCAGACAGACGCCGAGAATCGAGCCCACGGGTGCTCCGATTGCACCGAAGGATCGAACCAGAATCACGGACGCTCCTAAGGTGACGACGCCATCCAGCAGAGTCGTGATGGACGTCCGCCGTTCGTATCCGAAGCAAAAAATCGAGTACGTGGCGCTGGTGTTCCAGTGGCGAAGCAACATATTCACCGTGAAAGCCGCCGTCAGCAGCAGTCCTCTGTACTGGCCTGTGCCCACCCAGAATTTCACGAAACTTTCATTGACCGCCAGCACGACGCAGCCTACCAGTCCGCTGAATACGAGCAGACTCTGTGTTAGAGAGGCGGATACCTGGAACAATCGCTGGTGGCTCTCACTGGTCTTCATCTCACTGAGGCCGGGAGCTGCATTCTCCATCAGGGCCCGAGGTTGATTGCCCAGCACAGAAATGAGTTTCCCTGTGCAGGAAAACGGCACGACAGCACTCGCGCCGAGGAATTTGCCAATGATTACAAAGTCCGTGCCATTCAGCAACACCTGAGCGACTTGAGCCATGCTGACCCAAAACCCGCTCTGCAAAGATCGGAACAATGCCTTGCGAGGCAGGTCCGGCAAACGCGAAGGCAGAACCCCCGGGAAGCGGCGTCTCAAGCGAGCAAAGGACAGGCCGCTCGAGAATACCTGAGAAATGACCCAACCGATGGCAAGCGCATAGAGTCCAAAACCCCGAAAGACCAACGCCACCATGATCCCCGTACTGAGAAGCCACGTGAAAAGTTGATTCCGGCCGAGGAAAGCCAGATCCTGCAAGCCGTGCAGAACCGCCTGAAAGATACGCGCCGGGAATAAGGCGGCGAAAGCGATCAGGATCAAACCGATCGGTCCTCGGAATTCGTACGAGGAAGCGGGCATCGTAAACCAGAAAATGGCGACAGCGGCTGCCACCAACGGCGTTTGATATAAGACGATTCGTGCGGTCCTGCCAACTAACACGGGCAGGGCTTCCTCCTGCGTCGCCCCAATCGCTCGCCCCGTAAGGTACGCGGTCTCCCTGGGCAGCAGTGCTACCACTCCAAAATCCATCAGCATTACGTACGAAAGGACCTGAAGACCCACCAACCAAAGCCCATAGTCGTGCTGGCCGATGTGTTTGAGCAGGAAAGGCGTAAGCCAGAGGCCGACCAGCATGACCACGGCCTGATTCACATAGTTCAGCGCCACTCCCCCCAAGAAGCGCCGGCTTCGGCTTAGGCGGCTAATTGGCTCAATGACTGTATCGCTCGTCGGCACTTTTCGATGTTCTGATGCTGTAGAGTAACCGCAGATGAGTAGCAGGCCGCTTAGCGTCTCGGAGTTAACACTGGAGACTGCACTTCATTAGGCGCGGGTGTTGCAGTGGACAACTGTCCGCGGGCACCCTGCTTTCCATACTCAATGGTCTTTCCTTTTTCAAGATCAAAGAAGGGTCCGCCGAAATTAATGAGACAATTGGCGCGCAATGCACGGGTATCCAACTCTTCGGTCCCATGGTACGACCTGAAACCATAGAAGAAATAGAGATTACCGGGAACGAAATTCACCGTGTAGCTTTTCACCAGCCGGCGGAGCAGACCAATCTTGGCGAGATTCCAGTACAACCGGTTCCGCCATCTGCTTTGGGAAAATTTACGAACGTTGGGCCAGATGCGAAACTTTCCATCTCGCTCGCCGGGTGGGGGCATTACGATGGGCATGGCACAGGTCAAATAAGTGGCGTCGAAATGCCATTCCTTCACCGCGTCCTGGCCCTCGTCACCAACCAGAATTCCCACGACAGCGTGTATATCGGAGGCCTCGAGGTGAACATTGGAGCCCGCTAGGATGTCGTTCGCCAGTTGGACCATAAAATCGGAGAAAGCCACCTCCGAAAATCCGCTGTCATTCAAATCAGAACCTCTCAGCGGTTTCCGCTTTCCGCTCTGGTAGCTCAATGGCGTCAATTGATCCACGCTGGCGCGCAGCTCGGCCAGAAAATCGGGATGGATGAAGTTCTCAAGGACAGCAATCCCCGTCTTGTCCGCTGCAGTACGAATTCGCTGCACCAACCCCGGGTAATCGTTGCGAATCACATCGTGGTACCTGTTGTCGATAAAGCGCTCCATGATCGCTTTCTACTCCTTCTTTTGAATCACGTTTCCGGCTTCTTCGAAATCTTCTCGCCTCTGTTGGAAACTATGGCCACTCATGTGCCGTGTACCACTCCGTAACGCCTCCGCACCATCGCTGTTTCTCTTTTCTGCAGCTCACGAAGTGGGTGCACTTCAGCCGGCATCGGCGTCGTCGCCCAGCCCATGCCCAAAATCATCATGAAAGTCATAGGAATTGCTGCCAGCATGCCCGTTCCCATCCAGGCCGTTGCCAGGCTGACAGCGGCGAATGACCAAACGAGTCTCCGGCTGATTTGCCATGGGCCCTTGGCGAAAGCCGTGCCTACCCGCCCTACGAACCAGCCGATGAAGGCGAGCCACAACAACAAGCCGATAATCCCCTGCTCGCACAGGATCCGCGCGTATTCGTTCTCCATTCCGACCGGTTTTCTCACTTGGTCCTGCAGAAAATAGGGCAGGCTGGTTCCGCCGCCCCCCATCCCGTTTCCCATCGGATAATCCGCAAGAATTTCCCAGAATCCACGGTTTACGCTGCCGGCAACACGCTCGGCCACGTAATCTGTATCGCTCAGGCTCTTGAATCGAGAAAAGCGCTCATTGGTCATTGCGACATAACCCACCGCAGCGATCAGAAGGAGGAACACCACCAACCTGCTGGTCTTGATCCGGCCGGTAACCAGGGTGGCGAAAATCATCGCGGAGCCAAAGACAAAATTTGTGCGCGTCGCGGACATGAGGATGCCAAGAAGAGCCGTACCGATGCCGGACAAAGCCAAGAGACGTACCAGGCGCGTATGGGCCCGAGTCCAGAAGCCGATCAGATAGGGCAGCGAAGCCACCATGCTCGCGCCATATGCCGCAGCGCTGGAGAATATGGCGGGAATCCGAAAAAATCCGCCCGCGATGTCGCCGCTGGCGTAGATGATCTGCGTCACCGGGCTCAAAGGAAAGAATCTTGGCACGCCCATGAAGTATTCGGCGAAAGCGAAGCC
>Ga0335070_10001134_pt1 | contig 30383 bp, 19 predicted proteins | sample Lox_Sample_13_FD_206722 | JGI IMG/M metagenome (GOLD analysis project Ga0335070, IMG submission 206722) | Soil microbial communities from Loxahatchee National Wildlife Refuge, Florida, United States - Lox_Sample_1.3 | ecosystem: Environmental > Terrestrial > Soil > Wetlands | place: USA...
CCGGCCGTCACCATCTGGGAGATGAAGACTGTTCAGAGTGAGGCGGTCCAGCGGACTCGTCGTTTCCTGAACCGCCTGTTGCGAAATGAGCAGATACTTGGCCGTGGTTTTGATACTGGCGTGGCCGAGCAACACTTGGATCCGGCGCAGGTTTACGCCGTCTTCCAGCAGATGCGTGGCGCAACTGTGGCGTAAAAGATGGGGATGCACGCGTTGAGCGATGCCCGCTTGCTTGCCGGCCTTGCGACAGATCAGGCGAATGCCGGACAGATCGAGCGGATGGGCGGGACGCATCGCCGATGGGAAGAGCCAGTCTTGCGGCCGACGCCAAAGCCAGTATGCGCGCAGGATCTCCCGTAGTTGCGTGGAGAACATGACGTAGCGTTGACGGCCGCCTTTGCCATGGCGGATAAAGATCAACATTCTGTTCCCGTCGAGGTCGCTCACCTTCAGTTGCCTTACTTCGGCAGCGCGCATACCGGTGGAGTACAAAGTCGCCAACAGTGCGCGATGCTTCAAGTTATGCGTCGCGTCCAACAACCGCACGACTTCTTCGCGGCTCAGCACGGTCGGTAAGGTCTCAGGACGTTTCGGGTTGGCCGCCTTCTCCACTACCCACGGTTGACCAAGCGCCTTGGCGTAGCAGAACTTTAGGGCGCATAGGTTCAGCCCCAGCGTCGGCCACGCAACCGCCCTTTCTTTTAACAGGTAAAGTTGATATGCACGAATCTCCTCGGGTCCTAGCTTGTCGGGGGACTTGCCGAAATGCCGAGCAAATCGCGCCACCGCGTCGATGTAACTGCGTTGGGTTTCGGGCGAGTAGTTGCGAAGTTGCAACTCCTCCAGCATTCGCTTCCGTAGTTCGGTCATTCATGACCTCCTTGCGGAAGTTGAATACCTCCAAACGACGAAGAATGCTACGGGATCACGTTGCCGCGCAGCGGCTTAGTACAAACAACAATCCTGCGAACAAAAAGCACTTCCAGGGCCTGAGCCCGGAAGAAATGCAGAAGGCCGTGGAGAAGTACATGGCTTGGGCGAAAACACCCTTCATGAGAGACTTCAAGCGCCTGGCCGAGGATATTGGCCGCGTGATCCGCTGCGAGAACGGCAAGCCGCGTACTGCCGATGGACCGTACAGCGAAACCAAGGAAATACTTGGCGGCTATTACACCATTGATGCGGCTAACTACGACGAAGCCGTCAAGCTTTCGCTCACCCATCCCCATCTGGAGCACGGCGGCACGATTGAGATCCGTCAAGTCTGGGGATCGTGACTCCTTCTCCTGAGACCGGGACGCTGCTGGAACACCTGTTCCGGCACCAGGCGGGCCGCATGGTCGCACACCTGGCCCGCCTTCTCGGTCCGGGCAACTTGCAACTGGCCGAAGAAACCGTGCAGGAGGCCATGCTGCGGGCTCTCCAGACATGGCCCTACGATGGCCTGCCGGAGAACCCCGCGGCGTGGCTCTTCCGGGTGGCGTACAACGCCGCCATCGATGCCGTCCGCCGCAATCAACTTTTGGGCGAAAAGACCGACGCCCTTGTCACCGAGCTGTCGCGAGCTGCGATCCTTGTGCCCAACGATCCCGATATCGAGGAACAGCTCCGCGATGACGAGCTGCGCATGATTTTCATGTGCTGCCACCCGGAAATATCGCGTGACGCGCGTGTGGCGTTGAGCCTGAAGACCGTCGGCGGATTCAGCGTGCGCGAGATCTCGCGCGCCTTTCTGGCTGACGAAGCGGCCATCGCGCAGCGTCTGGTACGCGCCAAGCGGCAGATCCGCGAAGAGCGCCTCACCCTCGAAATGCCGCGCGGAACTGAACTGCGGCGCCGCCTGGATTCGGTGCTGGACGTACTCTATTTCATGTTCAACGAAGGCTACACCGTAAATGAAGGCGAGAGCTTGATCCGACAGGACCTGTGCCTCGAAGCTCTGCGTTTAGCACGCCTGGTGGCCTCCTCATCGATCACCGAGCCGCGCGTCGACGCGCTGGCCGCCCTGATGGCTCTCAAATCCGCACGCTTGCCGGCGCGCATCGACCAGGCGGGTGACCTGGTGCTGCTCGAAGACCAGGACCGGAGCCGCTGGGACCCGCACCTGATCAGCCTCGGGTTCCATCACTTCGATCGATCGATGGCAGGAGACGAACTTTCGGAATACCACGTGCAAGCCGCGATTGCCGCCGCGCACGCACGCGCCGCCGGCCCCCAATCGATCGATTGGCCGATGATCCTTCACATGTATGATCAACTGCTCGCCATCAACCCTTCGCCGGTGGTCGCACTGAACCGCGCCGTGGCCGTGGCCAAGGTGCGCGGTCCGGCGGAAGGGCTGGCGGCCGTCGCCCCCGTGCTGAATGATCCGAAGCTGCGCGATTATCACCTGCTGCTCTCGGTGCAGGGCCACCTGCTTTTGGAACTCGGCCGCAGAGTGGATGCCGCAGCCTGTTTCCGCGCGGCCATGGCGTGCTCCTGTTCCGAGCCGGAGCGCCGCTTTCTAAGGCGGAAGCTCGAGGGCTGCGCATCCGAATAGCCGGGGGGCAGGCCTGGTTCGGCTGGTACTCGGGAACCGAAGGGGCCATCATCCACCTGCCCTGGTTGGGTGTACAATTGGGGCCAAATGGCCGCAACTGCACCTGCTTCATCTTCCTCTGAACAAGAGCCCATGGGCGAGCTTGCCCGCCTGACTGGCGTGGTATGGTCCCCTGGGGTAGCTTATCGCGATATCATCGCGCGGCCCCGCTGGTGGCCCCCGCTGGTCATCGTGCTGGTCGTAAGCGTGGTTTTCATCTATGCCTTCACGCAGCGTGTGGGCTGGGAACGCTTCTTCCGCCAGCAGGCGGAAACCAACTCGCGAATGCAAAACATGCCCGCCGAGCAGAAGGAGCAGGCGGTCGCGGCGCAGATTAAGTTCGGCCCGACCTTTGCGTATGTAGGGGTCGTAGTCGCGCTGGCGGTCGGGGCGCTGGCGACGGCGGCAGTATTTCTTTTCTTGTTCCGCATGCTCATGAGCGTCCAGCTTTCGTTCCAGCAGAGCCTTGCTATTGTCTGTTACTCGTGGGTTCCGCTTCTGTTCGGCAGCATCATAGCGTTCATTATGCTGTTTCTGAAGACGCCGGAGGATTTTGACCTGAATTACCCCACGCCGACCAACATCGGGGCGTTTCTGGAGCCCAGTTCGACGCCGAAATTTCTCTTGAGCCTGGCCACCTCCATCGATGTAGTCACGCTCTGGAGCCTGGCTGTGATGGCCACTGGTTTTGCAGTAGCCAGCCGCAAGATCTCCTGGGGTTCCTCCTTTGCGTGCGTGCTGGTAACGTGGTCGGTCTACATTCTGGCAAAGGCGGGCTTGGCCGCGGCGTTCAGCTAAAAACTGGGTTCGAAGCCCGAAAAATGTTGGAAAAATCGGCTGGGGAAGCCGATGAGAGAAGTGGAGGACTATCTCATGGCTGTTTCGCCGATTTCGAATGTTCAGGCGGCTCACGGAGTTACAGGCTCTGAACTCCACGGGAAAACCCACCACCCTGCCATCCCCGCCAGAAGTTCCAACAATTCACAGCAGCCCGCTGACTCGGTTCACCTCAGCGCCGCCGCCAAGGCCCACCTGCACGCCGACGCTGACGGCGATGGCGACGGCAAGTAGTCCAACTCAGCGCATCGGCTGCGCTGATGGCGAACGCAAACGTTAGAGAGCCGACGTGGAGCTGTTGCAGGCCGCCATCACTTGTTCGATAACCGTCAGAAGTTGTGCCGATTTGATGGGTTTCGCAATATAGCCGTCCATGCCGGCTTCGAGGCAGCGCTCCCGGTCGCCCTTCATGGCATGAGCGGTCACGGCGATGATGGGCATGTGATTTCCGGTTTCGCGCTCTCTTTGACGAATCAACGCCGTAGCCGCGAGTCCATCCATTTCAGGCATCTGGATGTCCATAAGGACCAGGTCAAAGGATTCCTTCTCCAGTGCGGATATCGCTTCCCGGCCGTTGGAGACGACCACAACGGCATGCCCGCGCTTTTCAAGAAGGCACAGGGCCAGCTTCTGGTTCACGACGTGGTCTTCAGCCAGAAGGATGCGGTACTTTCTCTGTTTCTCGGACGAGCCCTCGGGCCGCTCCGGCTCGGAAGGGCACGACGGACTGTCCTGGCGCGAAGATTCGAGTGCGGGCACAACCAGACCGAACCGCGCCGTGAAGTGGAAGGTGCTCCCCTCACCCGCGATGCTTTCCATCCAGATGCGGCCGCCCATCATCTCAACCAGCCTTCGGGAAATGGTCAGGCCAAGGCCGGTCCCGCCATAGCGGCGCGCGGTGGACCCGTCGGCTTGGGTGAAAGCCTCGAAAATCGCCGTCTGCTTCTCGGTTGGAATTCCGATGCCCGTGTCGCGAATACTGAAGTGCAGCCAGGCAGATCCCTCCGCTTGCGACTCCGGCTCCACCTCCAGCGTGACCTCTCCCCTTTCCGTGAACTTGATAGCATTGCCCACCAGGTTGACGACGACCTGGCGCAGCCGGCCCGGATCTCCGGCCAGCATTCCGGGTGCGCCCGGCTGAATGTGCCAATAAAGCGCCAGACGCTTATCTTGAGCGCGCAGAGCCAGAGCCTTCAACGCGGGCTCGAGCGCATCGTGCAGGTTGAATTCGACCGACTGCAGCTCGAGCTTCCCCACCTCGATCTTGGAGAAATCGAGAATATCGTTGATCACCGTAAGCAACGCGTCGGCGGAGGACTTGACCAGCGACAGATACTCGCGGTGCTCCGGCTCGAGATTCCCGGCCAAGGCGAGTTCCGTCATGCCCAGGATGCCGTTCATGGGTGTGCGGATCTCGTGGCTCATGTTGGCCAGAAATTCGCTCTTCATGCGACTGGCCTCCTCGGCGCGGGCTTTTTCCACCAGCACGTTGGCTTTTTCGAGCTGCAGTTCCTGAGTCCTCTCCTGGACAGCCCGCTCGAGCCGGCGTTGCTCCTGCCGGACGAGAGCCAGGCGCCAGCGCCATACCATCTTCACCGCTGTGAGCACCGAAAGGATCAGGAACGCCCGGGCCCACCAGCGCTGCCACCAGGGCCGCAGAATATGAAACGTGAGCGTGGCCGGCTGTGCGCTCCACACTCCTTCCGGACTGCGGGCCAGTACTTCGAATGTGTATACTCCTGGGGACGGATTCGCATAGCGGACATGCCGTTCGGAGGTTTCAACCCAGTCATCATCTAAACCCTTCAGCCGGTACCGAAAGACGACCGCGGGCTCATTGGTGAAGCTCAAGCCGGCAAAAGCAAACACCAGCGAGTGGTCTTTGGCCGGAAACTCGAGCCCGGGTTGCGGAACGTACGTGTGGTCTCCGGACCGCGCCGAAATCAGAACCACCGAAGGCGCAACTTTGGGCAAAGGGTGCGCCGGCGGCCGGAAGCAGGAGAGCCCGCGGCTGGTTCCAATCCAGACATCTCCCGAGCTGTCGGCCAACAATGATCGCTCCGCGCAATCATCCCACAGCAGCCCTTGCGCCTGCCCGTAGTGATGCCAGCTTTCGCCGTCGAACGTGTTGACTCCGTTGTTTGACGTAGCCCACGTCCATCCGCGCGTGTCGGCAGCCATCGCGGCGATATCATCCGATCTCAGACCGTTGCGCTCCGAGAAATGGAACAGCCGGAACCGGTCTCCGGCAAAGTCGAGTTTCGAAATTCCCAGCGACTCCACATAATCAATCCAGATGCTGCCGTCCGGCCCCTCGGCGAGCGACCTCAGTCGGTTGTTCCGCAGGCCATCGTTGGTGGTGAAGCGCGACCATCGGCCGCGGTCGAGCCGCAACAGGCCCGCCGAGCCCGCAAACCACGTGCGTCCTCTGCGATCGCACAGCACCCCGCCAAAGACCTCACTCGGGGAACTGAGCGGCAGCGTCTGCCGCTCAAATCTGACCTTCCGGCTGGCAGTGGTGCCACGGAAAAGCGCGCCGCGCGTCGCCACCCAGAGATGCTCATCGGGCGAAAATGTCATGGCCACAACGAAGTTGTCCTCGTCTCGCAAGCCCAAGCGGTAGCGTCGAATAATGCCGTGATCCGGATCGAGGCTGGAAACCCCGCCCGGCGAACTCCCCACCCAGATCACGCCATGACGGTCCGAGGCAATGGCTCGCACCTTCGTTCCCGCGAGGCCGTCTCTTTCGGTCCAGGCTTTCGATATCATCCCGTCCGGGCCGATTCGTTGCAGGCCGTTTTCCGTACCCATCCAGAGTGTGCCCGATCGATCCCGATGGATGGCTTGCAGATTGCTTCCCGCCAGGCCTTCGGACCGTGTCCACGAGCGCCATTGGTCATAACCCAGCCAGCGCGCCAGGCCACCCCCGGCAAGGCCAATCCAGACCGAGCCCTCCCGGTCCTCAAGCACGCTGCTGGTGGGATTGACCGGCAAGCCTTGCGTGATGCCGATGCTCTCCCACCGGCCGTCGTCAAAACGGCTCAGATGCGATTCCGTAGGGGCAAACAGGTGCCCCTCGCGATCCAGATAGAGCGAGGCGGAGAACCCGTAGGCCGGCGGATCCACCTGGTGCGCGATGAAGGTTTTCGCGCCGCTCGGCCGCATCAGAATCCGGCGGGGGCTGCGAATCCACAGATTGCCTTCACGGTCGGTCACAATGCCCTCCCAACGGTCCGAACTGACGCCAGTGTCGGCCCCGAAGACGGACACGCGCCCCCCTTCCAGGCGGCACAGCCGGTCACCACAGCCGAACCAGACGGCGCCTTCCGGGTCCACATGTACGCCGTAGACCGCGCGGTTCCCGATTGTTGCCGGGGTTGCCTCCCGGCGGAACGTGAATGCGTGACCGCGCAGTTCGCCGACATACAAACCGCCGGTCGACCCCACGTACAGCCGTCCCTGCGTATCCACCGCCAGGCTGGATTGGCCAGTCACTCGCACGCGCCCGGGCGGGTCTACGAATTGGAAACGCCCGTTCACGATCCGGGCGAGGCCGTGCATTGTGCCGGCCCACAGCGTGCCTTCCGGCGTCTCGGCGATCGCGCTGATCACGTCGGAAGAGGCCGAATCACCGGCATGAAATCGCAAAAACTCCGCGCCATCGTAGCGGAAGAGGCCCCCGGCGGTGCCCACCCACAGAAACCCTGTGTGATCCTGCAACAGGCAGTGAACTTCCGAATCCTTCAGCCCGTCCGCATGGCTGTAGTACCTGAAGCGGTAGCGCTGCGCCGAGGCCGTCACCGGCGCGAAGCAAGCCAGCAACCCGATGAGAACTCTCAGGCGTGAGGGGCGAAACGCGCACTGTGCGACAGGTCTGGACACACAACCGTCCGGTATTTGGGCAGAGCGGTCTGCCCTCTATCTTGATCGGCAAAACCGGCTCGGGCCTTTACCTGCCTTCGAGGCGTGATAATTTGGTCCTTTTCATGCCCGACACCGCCTCGCGCCCCTACCGCCGCATCGCTTCGCTGAAGCATCCCGAGGAATTCGCAGATTACATTGCGCAACTCGGCCTGGCCCTGGAGTTTGATCGCGAGCTTTCCTCCGGCGGAGGCGCGCCGCTTGCCAAGCCTTATTCCCTCGGTGCGCTGCGCATCGGGAACCGCTTCTGCATTCTGCCCATGGAGGGATGGGATGGCACCGAAGACGGCCGCCCGTCGGAGCTTACTACCCGGCGCTGGCGGCACTTTGGCGAGAGCGGGGCAAAACTGATCTGGGGCGGCGAGGCCGTGGCCGTCAGTCACGAGGGACGCGCCAATCCGAACCAGTTGCTGTTGAGCGGCCGCACGCAGGCTTCGCTTGCAGCGTTGCGCCAGTGCCTGGTCTCCGCGCATGAGGAGCGATACGCCCGGAGCCGCGATCTGCTGGTCGGTTTGCAGCTCACGCATTCCGGCCGCTTCGCGCGGCCCAACGACAAAAAGCGGCTGGAACCCCGTATCCTCTATCACCACCCGCTGCTCGATCCCAAGTTCGGCATTGCGCCGGACCATCCCTGTCTGACCGATGGCGAGATCGAGCGTATCATCGAGGACTTCGTCACTGCGGCGATGCGCGCGCAATCAGCCGGCTTCGCTTTTGTCGATATCAAGCACTGCCACGGCTACCTCGGGCACGAGTTCCTCAGCGCGCGGACGCGAGCCGGCAAGTACGGCGGCAGCCTCGAAAAGCGAACGCGCTTTTTGCGCGCGATTGTCGAAGGCATCCGGTGCGACGCTCCCGGCCTCTTGATCGGCGTCCGCCTGAGCGCGTTCGATCTCATTCCGTTTCGCATGAGGAGCGATCGCCGCGGCGAACCGGAAGAATTTCGCGGGCGATATGACTACGGCTTCGGCGTGGATGCGGCGAATCCGGTCGAGCCCGACCTGACGGAGACGTACCAGTTTCTGGACATTCTGGATCAACTCGAAATCCGGCTGGTGTGCATCTCCTGCGGCAGTCCTTATTACAATCCGCACATCCAGCGGCCGGCGCTGTTTCCACCATCCGACGGCTACGAGCCGCCCGAAGATCCTCTCGTCGGCGCGTCGCGGCTGATCGCCGTGACCAGCCAGATCAAGGCACGCTACCCGCAAATGACGATTGTCGGAACCGGCTACAGCTATCTGCAGGAGTGGCTGCCCAACGTGGCGCAGCATTACGTGCGGACCGGGCAGGTGGATTTCGTCGGGCTGGGCCGCATGGCGCTCGCCTACCCCGACTTGCCGGCCGACGTGCTGCGCGGAGCACCGCTCCAGACCAAGCGCCTCTGCCGCACCTTCAGCGACTGCACCACCGGGCCGCGCAACGGGCTGGTGTCAGGCTGTTTTCCGCTGGATCCGTTTTATCGCAACCATCCGCAGGGCGAGCTGCTGCGTGCGGCCAAAGAGAAACTCAGGAGCTGAGCGCCACATGGCCGCAGCGACGACTGCATGTCGACCGGGATTGGTCGGTCTCGGTGGAAAGAGCGCGGGACAGAGCACACTCAATTCAACCGCAGGCGCATTCACAAATCCGATTGTGTGTATCTCTCCCGCGTTTTCCCCTTACTTGCCGCGCTTTGCCGCCCGCGCCTTCGGGAGCTTTTCTTCTAGTGCTTTACGCATCGCTCGGACATAATCATCCAGGCCTCTCGCCACCTCCACGCAGGCTGGACAAGTGATCAAGTGTTGTTCCACTTGTGCCGCGTCGACCTTGGCCAGCCTGCCCATTAGATATTGCTCTAGGACCTCTTCAGTCGGATGCTTCTCCAGTGGCGCGCCCATCTGGGAATTGATGTCTGACTTTCGCATGACGCTTCCTCGCTATCTCCGTTCAGGCAGGGCTTGCTTCGTAGTGCGATTCTTGCCTATCGGAAGCCTCTTATCTAGATCGCCGTTGGTTAACAGACGCCAACTTGCTGATTGCCCTCGTACTCACCACAACGAGCCATCTGTCTTACGCTTTAGGCAACCGACGATGGTTAATATCCAGGAAGGCTCGAATTGGGGCGGAAAAAGGGAGAGACGCGTTTCCGGTTTGGCCGATGCCGTTTGACATAACATAAATGCGTTTGCCCCCTTTTGCACCTGGGAGGACGGAAACTCAAGAGTTGCCCCAGCATGCCCCAACACCTCCACGAAAAATCCGAAATCCGGCGCCGCCTGAATCTCGACCGCGAATGGTCGCTCTACGCGCTGGCGGATCTGGATGACGGGATGTTCGAACAGTGCCACTGGTGGTGCGAAGCAGACGGCCTCGCGTTGGTGTTTCGCGGACTCGAGATCCGTCCCATTTTTGTGCTGGGCGATGCGGCGTCGACGCGCGGCCTCCTCGCTGCCCTCAACGAGCCTTCCGGCTACCTCAACCTGAAGCCGCACCAGGTCGAAGCCGCGAGCGGGATTTATCGCTTTCGAGAGCGCCATCAAATGCAGCGCATGTTTCTCGAAGACGCCAAGCCGCGCGCCGGTCGTGTCGAAGCCCTGACCTACGAACATGCAAACGAAATCGAGCGCCTCTACGGCACGGGCGATGGCGGTGGCATCGCCTTTGCCGCCTTCCAGCTCGATACCGGCTTCTTTCGCGGCATCCGCCGGGACGGTCAACTGGTCGCCGTGGCCGGCGTGCACGTCGTTTCGTGCAACGAAAGCGTCGCCGGATTGGGCAACATCTTTACACATCCCGACTGCCGCGGCCAGGGACTCGCGCAGACCGTCACCTCGGCCGTGGCGATGGCCGTACGGGAAGCCGGCATCGAGACCATCGGCCTCAATGTGGAACACACCAACTCGGCCGCGATTCGCGCCTATGAGCGCATCGGGTTCCACGCTCACTTCAGCTATTACGAGGGAGTAGCCGAGCGAGTCTCCTCAATTGTGCACACTTAGTCCGGCGGCTTGCTTGGGAAAAGGCACAGGCGCATTTGCCTGCGCCTGACGCCGTTTGGACGTACCATAAATGCGACTGCCCCTTTACTGGCGCGCTATGAAAGAGGCTGAAAAATGAGAAGAACATTTCGTCTCTCTCATCTGATCCTGCCGTTGATCGCGCTCGTAACGATCTTGCCGGCTCACGAGTCCTCCATCCGCACCACCGAACTGCGCTGCGAGTACGTCGCCAATCCGCTCGGAATCGATATTGCCCGTCCGCGGCTGAGTTGGGTGGTCGAGGCCGTCCGTCCCGGCGATCGCGGCCTGAAGCAGAGCGCGTATCGCATTCTGGTGGCATCGAGCGATCAGGCGCTGAAAACCGAAAAGACGGACCTCTGGGATTCCGGCAAGGTGGATTCGGACCAATCCACGCAGATTGCCTACGGTGGCAAGCCTCTCGCTTCGGGAACACTAGCGTTCTGGAAAGTGGAGGTGTGGGACCAGGCCGGTCACTCGTCGGGCTGGAGCAAAACCGCAGCATGGTCCATGGGATTGCTGAAACCTGAAGATTGGAAGGGCAAGTGGATCGGTCTGGATGAGCCGGGCCTGTACAAGCGGCCCGGCAGCCCGTACCACAACCTCGAAAACTCGAAGTGGATCTGGTTCCCCGCGGGCGAGCCCGCGGCCGGGGCCGCCGCTGGCGATCGTTTTTTCCGCGCGTTTTTTGCGATCCCGCAAGCCAGCCGCGTCGTCAAGGCCGTCTGCGTGATGGGTGCAGACCACGAGTTTGAACTGTTCCTCAATGGCGAACGCGCCGGCAAGGGCGACAACGTCTATTCCCCCGAAATCATCGACGTCACTTCGCAAATGCAGAGCGGGCGCAACGTCATCGCCATCCGAGCGAAGAACGAAGGCGAGGGCAAACCCGCGGGACTCATCGGAGCCATCCGCGTGGAGCTCGCTCAAGGCCGGCCCCTCATTTTTGGCACCAGCAGCCAGTGGAAGTCGGCTCAAACCGCTCCTGCGGATTGGGAGAAGCCGGATTTCAATGATTCCGCATGGTCCGCGCCCAGGGAGTTCGGCGGCTTCGGCATGAAACCGTGGGGCGAGGTGGGATTCACGGAAGAGCGTGCCCTGCCCGCCCGCGTACTCCGCAAGGAATTCGACGTGGCCCGCAAACCGGCACGCGCTACAGCGTACGTCTCGGGACTCGGCCTGTTCGAGCTGTATGTCAACGGAAGCAAAATCGGCGATCAGGTTCTGGCGCCGGGCCTCACCGACTACGACAAGCACGTGCAGTATGTGACTTTCGACGTCACACGCCAGCTCGCTGCGGGCCGGAACGCCATCGGCCTGTTGTTGGGAAATGGCCGGTATCGCGCCCCGCGCGCGGGCGCGCCCATCGGTACTCGCACCTTCGGCGATCCCAAGGCGATTGCCCAAGTGAACATTGAATACGCCGGCGGCTCCACCGCTCAAGTGGTGACCGACGAGACCTGGAAGCTCTCAACCAAGAGCCCCATCCGTGCCAACAACGAGTACGACGGTGAAGACTACGACGCTCGGATGGAATTCAAGGACTGGAGCCGTCCCGGCTTCAACGATTCCGGTTGGCAGGCCGCAAAGCTCGTGCGCGCGCCTTCAGGCGAACTGGTGGCTGAGATGGCCGAGCCGCTCCGTGTGGTCGAAACCCTGCATCCGGTTAACGTCCGGCAACTCCGTCCCGGCGTCTTCATCGTGGACATGGGCCAGAACATGGTGGGCTGGTGCCGTTTGAAGGTATCAGGTGCTGCCGGAAACACGGTCACGCTGCGGCATGCCGAAACGCTCCAGGAAAACGGCGAGCTGTACGTCGAGAATCTCCGCTCGGCGCAGGCCACCGACACCTACACGCTCAAAGGCGGCGGCCCCGAGGTCTGGGAGCCGCGCTTCACCTATCACGGTTTCCGCTACGTCGAGGTAACCGGCTACCCAGGCGAATTGCATGCCGCAAATATTGAAGGCCGCGTGGTGCAGGATGCCATGACCCAGGTGGCCGACTTCACCACCTCCAACGAGTTACTGAATCATCTGCACAAAAACATCTTCTGGGGCGTTCGCGGCAATTATCGAAGCATTCCCACCGACTGCCCGCAGCGCGATGAGCGCCAGGGCTGGATGGGCGATCGCTCGACGGTGAGCCGCAGCGAGTCGTACCTGTTCGACGTGGCGGCGTTCTACAACAAGTGGCTGAACGACATCGAGGATTCTCAGCGCCCCGACGGCAGCGTTCCCGACGTTGCGCCCAATTACTGGATGATCTACAGCAACGACGTAACCTGGCCCAGCACTTTTTTACTCGTGCCCGCCATGCTGTACGACCAGTACGGCGATCTCCGCGCGATCGAGCGCCACTATCCGGCAATGAGGAAGTGGATCGTCCACATGCGGGGTTATGTCAAGGAAGGCTTGATGCCCAAAGACACTTTCGGCGACTGGTGTGTGCCGCCGGAATCGCCGAAACTCATTCACTCGCAAGATCCCGCGCGCAAGACCGACGGCACGCTGCTTGGCACTGCATACTTCTACAAGATGCTGCGGTTGATCGAGCGGTATGCAACGTTGCTTGGCAAGAATGACGACGCCGCCGAGTACGACGCCATGGCCAAAACGATGAAGGCGGCATTCCTGAAGCGCTTCTTCAATGCTTCGCTCAACCAGTTCGATAACGGCACCCAAACCTCAGCCATACTGCCCCTGGCTTTCGACCTGGAACCGCCGGGCACGCGCGCGGCGGTGTTCAATCACCTCGTCACAAAAATCCACAACGAGAGCCAGGATCACGTGGGCGTGGGTTTGATTGGAGCGCAATGGCTGATGCGGACCCTTTCCGAAAACGGGCAAGCTGATCTGGCTTTCAAGATCGCCACCCAAACCACGTACCCGGGCTGGGGCTACATGATCGAAAAAGGCGCCACCACCATCTGGGAATTATGGAACGGAGACACTGCCGACCCTGCGATGAACTCCGGCAATCACGTGATGCAGATCGGCGATCTGGGCGTTTGGCTCTACGAATACCTTGCCGGCATTCGCGCGGATCCCGAACATCCCGGCTTCAAACACGCCATTATCCGGCCTTACCCGGTCGACGGCTTGACTTTCGTGAAGGCGTCTCACAAATCTCCGTACGGCGCCATCAGCAGCAGTTGGAAGAAGGAGAATGGTCACCTCCTGCTCGAAGTGAGCGTACCGGCGAACGCCGCGGCGACTGTGTATGTGCCCGCCACGGATGGCAGCGAGGTCACCGAGTCCGGACTACCGGCAGAGAAAGCCAAAGGCGTGCACTTGGTCCGCAAGCAACACGCCATCGCGATTTACGACGTGGAATCGGGGAATTACTCGTTCAGTTCCGCGTTGTAGTTACTCCCCGTTGGCTACGGCAAACGGAGCGTCTGCTCTCCACCGTGCAGCGGATACGTTTTCCCCTGCCAGATCAGCTTGGCCGGCACGCCTTCGGGACAGTAGATGGTCGCGTCCGTTCCGCCGGCTGATACTGCGAATGAGACATCGATGTGTCCTTTCGGGTGTGGCATGGAAGCTTTGACGCTCGTCAACGTACCCAAGTGAGGCTCAATGACGATCTCGGAGAATCCCGGCGCGGCAGGGCGAATGCCGGCGACCAGTCGCAAGAGATCGTAGTTCGGATGCGCGCTCCAGGCGTGGGAGTCGGAGCGCGTGGGTTCGGGATTTTCCGCCCAAGTTGTGAGACCGAGCGCCAGCATTTTGCGCCAGGGCGCCAGCGTGGAAAGATACCGGTCCGCGATCCCGCAATGCTCCAGCGCGCGAGTTACGTAGTAAGTGAAGTAGTAACTCGTCTTCGACATGGCCGGTACGCCCGCTATGGCGCCATCATTCGCCGCAAGAACTTTGTTCATAACCGTCCTCTGTTGCTCGGCCGGAATCACATCGAGCCACACAGCCAAGGCATTGGCATGCTGGCTGAAATGCGCCTGGCGCGGTGTATCTGCCATCAGGCTGTACTGCTGGTTCCAGCAGAGCCGGCGAAGTCCGTCAGCAGCTCTGTCGGCCCGTTCTGCGTAGATCCGTGCGCGAGCGCTGTCTCCGAACCCTTGTTCCAACTCAGCCGCATTGCGCAGCGCTTCGATGAACTGCAGCGTGATCGGCGCTGAGCCGCCATCCGCTTCCTGCGGCGGCACGCCATCGGCGAAATCGTCAGTCCAGTCGACAAAGCTCCACCACGGCAGCCGGCCCATCAGCCCGTCGACGCGTTGGTGCTGTAGGAACCAATCCATGACGGTTCGCGTGCCCTCCAGATGCCTGCGCACGAACGGCGGATCGTCGCGGTAGATCCGGAAATCGTGCACCATTCCCACCCACATCAGCGAGAACGGCGAAATGATCTGCGGAAGCGCCGACGGGTACCGGCTTTGCGTGATGCCATCGGAAATGCGCGAGTCATCGAGGGCATCGATGGCCTGCCGCGCCAGCCGGTCATCCCCGGCGACCGTATAAGAGATCAGCGACTGCAGCCGGGTGTCGCCCACGTACTGCAAGCGCTCCCAATACGGCGTGTCCATGTAGGTGTCGTGCGCGCAGAGCCGGGCCGTGCGCCAGCCGACTTCCCAGATCTTCGATAACTCCGCATCGCTCGCAGCGAACTTTGCTACTTCGTGGAATGGATAGGCAGTGAACCAGGCGGCGGGCGCCTCGATGGTGACATCTTGATCGCCGCTGCTCACTTCGATCTGCAAAAAACGCCAGGTGCGCCAGATCAGCGGCGCGAATGTGCGGCGGTGGCCGTCCGCGACAAACTCATCGTAGACGCCAAGAATGTGCCGCCCCGCGACCTCGTTGCGATTCCCCTTCTGCCCGTGGTCGTCCACCAGCGCCTCGGCATAGGTGAGGCGTATTCGCGCGCCCGCGCCTCCACTCACGGTCAGTTCGGGATAGGCCGTCGTCAAAGCACCGGCGTCCAGAAGAACCCGGGCCTTCGAGTGGACTGCGACTGTGAACGCCGCCTGCGGATCGGCCGGCATCGTGCCCAAGGCCGCAACCACGCGGCCGGCCGAAATTCGAGTCATCTCCATCTGCGGCAGAGAATCGGGAATCAGCATCCAGATCGTCGGGCTGTCGCTGGCGCCGCGCGCCGCGGCGGGGCCGATCGGTTTCGCCGGCTTCCACTTTGCCGAATCGCGCAACGATGCGGTGTTCCAGCTCCAGTCGTACTTCGCGGCGTCGATCAGCTCGCCCGGCGGCCCGGCGTAGTAACTCTTTAGCAACGCCATGAAATTCACCGGCAAAGAGCTGTGGCCGCTTTCGATCTCAACCTGCCACGACGAGTCCGTATTTGCCGCTTGCTCGAGTTCTCCGTCACCCTGAAGAACCAAGCCCGTCTGCGAACTCATTTGCGCCACCGGTGTTCTCGTGCCGAAATTCCACACTGTCGCCGCGATGATGTTTTCTCCTGAGTGCATCATAGGCGCGAGATCGAACGTCTCGTAGCGCCAGTGAGCCAGGTCGCCGCCGGACGGCCCGGTCCCCATACGCTCACCGTTCACGAACAGAATGAAATGATTGTCGGCGCTGACGTGGATGACGAAGTTCTTCGGCTGACTCGCCAGGCTGACCGTTTTGCGGAAGTGAAAGACGCCCGCATCGCGCTCAGGCGCGTCGGGGCACGAAATCCATTCGGCTTTCCAGCGGCTGTGCGCCCAGTCCTGGAGCGGCGCGGCCTGGACCGAAAGCGCGATCCAGGCCAGGAACAACAAACGAACACTGGACATAGGTCCTCACGCGTAGCTGGACACGGAACTCTTGTTCTTTTCCCCCCGCTCCTTCTCCGCCTTTTGCAGATAGCCGCTCTCGCGAAACGCCGCCAGGGGATCCTCCGGCAACCCCTTGGACTTCCGCCATTCCCGCACCAGCGGCCGGACGTCGGCGAAAAAGGCTTCGCGCAGCGTCTCCTCGGCGTCGATCAGCTCGCCTTTCGTCTGGCAGGCAGCCAGCCTTTCGTGCTCCACCAGCGACGCCTTGGCAAACAGCTCCTGCGCGTTGTTCGCGGTCTGAATCGTCTCCTCGATCTTGTTCTTCAGGTTGTGGCTCTGGTCCACCATGTACGCGATGTCCGGAGCTTTACCCGTTTCCCAGGTGAAATAGCAAATCTCGTGAAAGATGCGAAACACCTGGTAGGGATCCATGCAGCCGAGCGTGAGATCATCATCGGCGTACCGGCGGTCGTTGAAATGAAATCCGCCCAGCATGTTCTCGCTGAGCAGCCAGGCGACAATCTGCTCGATATTCTGCGTCTGGTAATGGTGGCCGGTATCCACCAGCACTTTCGCTCTTGGGCCGCAATGCTTCGAGTAGATGTACGACATGCCCCAGTCGGCGATGTCGGTGGCATAGAAAGCCGGCTCGAACGGCTTGTACTCCACCAGCATCCGCTGTTCGCCGCGCAACGCCGCGTGCACGGTTTTCAGTCCTTCAATGAACAAGCCTTTTCGGGCGCGAATCGAACCCGTCCCCGGATAGCTGATTCCATCGGCGAACCAGAGCGACAGGTCCCGGGATCCGGTGGCGTTCTGAATCTCGACCGAATCGAGGATGTGAGACAGGGCGGTCTTGCGCACTTCGGGATCGGGATTACCGAGCGAGCCATTCTTATAGCACTGGTCCTGAAATACGTTGGGATTGATGGCGCCGATGCGCACGCCGTTTTCCGCCGCGGATTTCATGACCGCGGGCACATCGGCCACACCTTGCGGGAAATCCCATAGGACGTGGACGGCGACGCTCGGGCAGCAGCCCGTGAATCGGTGGACCGCGCCGGCGTCGGCGACTTTCTCTTTCGTGGTCGTGGCTGCGGACGGCTGGATGAACTTGCCGAACCTCGTCCCCGTGTTGGCGAATCCCCAAGAGGGTAATTCGATGGTAAACGCATCCAGAGCCGCGCGGGCCTGGTCCAGTTGTCGTGTGGTGATCATCGCTTTGGATCTTCGAGGATGATATCACCGACGCAGAACACAAGTATGATGCGAGGCTGGCGAACGCTGGCAATTCAAAACCGGGGCGGCGGGCGCCGCCCCTCTCTTCCGGTTTTTACAGCGGGCTCAGATGATTGTTTACAGTCGGCTGAGCGCCGTCCAAGTTGCCTGTGGTGTGATTATTCCCGAACGAGTTGAGCGTGCCGCCTGACGTATCGAAGCCCACCTCGTTGCCTACAACATTGACGTTGGACAGACGGGCGGCTCCACCGTTCACTAACTTTAATCCCACCGCATTTCCGATGATGTTAACGGACTCCAAAGATATCGGTGCCTGCGGCCCGTGCGACGACACGCCAGGGCCGCCATTATTGCTAAAGGTCGAGTTCGTTACATGCAGAGTGCCTCCGGGATTGGTGCCCAATCCAGCTCCCGCGCTGTTCACTACCCTGACATGGTCCAGCACGACGAGATTCGGGACGCTGGGAGGGTTCACGATAATGCCGTTGTTGGTCTGGTCGTGCACGAGCGTATTCGAAATGAACGCCTGAGCGCCAGAAGTACTGCTCTCTATGCTGATTCCGCGCAGGGTAAATCCGGAGATCCGGCAATCTTCAACTGTCAGCATAGCGCCGGATAAGAACTTGATGCCGTCGATGCCCGTTGACAGTCCGACAATGTCAAGCCCCCGTAGCGTCACCGTATCCGTTGCTCCTGCCGCAACTACGATTCCGTTCGTGCCGCTGACCAGAACGCCGGCTTCTACACCGGTGGCATCAATCGTGATGCTCTTAGTAATGGTCACAGCTCCGAAACCGCCCGGATCCAGAGCGTTGATCTCCCCACCTGCGGCTGTTTTGCTGATTGCGCCGGCAAAAGTTTTGCATGGAGCGGTTCTGCTACAGGGATTCGCATCATCCCCGACTCCGGAAACCCACGTCCGCGTTGCCTGCGCATTGAGATGCGCGGCTGCCACAAACAGAATTGCAGTCAGACTCAGTGATGCTGCCGTAATTCGCATGAACGATCTTCCTTTCAGGTTTCTAGTGGAAAACTCCTGGCTCTCGAAAAACCGCGCAAGCGGCAGTGAGTTCTCAAACCTATACCTACCACGAACTCATGAAAGTGTGAAGTGAAACTTCTGAAAATGACCGTAAGATGCTAAATCTGCATAACTAGTGTCATACATGGGATGTCGGCTTGTGGTTATGCTTTTGGCGCGGGCAACAACACCCGCGACTTTGGCTCCCGAAAGTCACGTGCGCGACCCCGCATCCCGTTTCACGGCTGTCGTAAAGAGGATCAGACTCAAACCTGGTGGCGCCGCCCTAATTCGCATGAACTGTTGTCCTTTCACGCTACCCAACGGAACTCTCGTGGTTTCATTTAGTTGCAAGCCCTATGGCGCGTGTAACCGCAATTTAAACCAGGCTGAGCGGTGCGAACGCCGCGCCCGGCCTTTGTAATTGGGAGAGCCGAATGAGAAAATTAGTCTCATGATACGCGGCGTGGGGATTTGGGCAGCCGTGGCCTGTTTCGTCGCGCTGTCGGCGTGCACCAGTAAACAAAGCTACCTGGCCCGGGGCAACCAACTTTTCGAAGCGGGGAAATATGCGGATGCGTCCATCAATTACCGAAAGGCGATCCAGCAAGATCCGCGATTCGGCGAGGCTTATTATCGCCTGGGACTGACGGCGCTGAAGCAGGGTGATGCGAACCAGGCATATGCGGCGTTGACGCAAGCAGTAGAATTGCTTCCGGACAATGAGGACGCCAAGGAGAAGCTGGCAGATTTATGCCTCAGCGCCTATTTGCAGGACCAGCGTCACCCGCAGAAGCTCTACGATCAAGTCACGCGGCTGGCGGAGCAACTTCTCGCCAGGAATCCCAATTCCTTCGAGGGGCTCCGACTCAAGGCCTTTCTGGCTCGCACGGACCGGAAGCCTGAGGAAGCTATCGCGCTGTTCCGCAAAGCGCTCCTGGTGAAGCCTGCCGATCCCCCTGTAACAACCGCCTTGGCGGACACCCTGGAGCAGAACGGCCACTCCCAGGAAGCAGAGGCTATGGCGCAGGACCTCATTGCTCGGGACAAATCCTACGGCCCAATCTACGATCGACTCTATGCCTGGTATTTCAAGTCAAACCGGATCGCCGAGGCAGAGAATGTTCTAAAGACGAAGGTAAACAACAACCCGAAGCATGCAGACTACATCCTGGAACTAAGCCTTCACTACAACCGCGTGCACAAATCCGCGGACATGAGCGCTGCGCTGAGCCGGCTCCTGGATAACCCGAAGGATTTCCCGAACGCCGAGATCCAGGTTGCCGACTTCTACCTGACTATCCGGAACTTCCCGGAAGCGATCCGATACTACCAGGCAGCCGCGCATAGCCATCCGCAAGACAGAATCACCTGCCAGAAACGGATCACAGACGCATTATTGGCCCAAGGGAAGAAGACCGAAGCATCCAGCGTGGTCGAGCAGATTCTGAAGGAGCAGCCCAAGGACGAAAGCGCCCTGCGTGTCCGTGCCAGCCTGTGGCTCGACAGCGGACAGCCGGAGAATGTGAACAAGGCCTTGCGGGAATTCACGGCACTATCCGCCCTCCACCCTGAGGACGCGTCGCTGTGGTTCCAGATGGGCCGGGCCAACCTGCTCAAAGGAGACCAGGAGACCGCTCGGAAGCAGTTCCAGGAGGCGATCGCCAGGCGGAAGGAGTTTGTCGAGGCGAGATTCCAACTGGCGGCCATCAATTTGAGTCAGCACCGGGCAAGTGAGGCGGTACAGCAAGCCTCCGAGATCCTCTCGCTACGGCCCAACGACCCTCGAGCTCGAATGCTGCACGCAGTGGCCTTGTTTAGCTCGGGCGACAAGGTATCGGCACGCACTGAACTCACCCGTTTGATCGCGGATTTTCCCCAGTATGCCGAGCCCAGGCTGGAACTGGGACTTTTGGCTCTTTCTGAGAAGAAGTACCCCGAGGCCAGGGAGATATTTGGAAAAATGGGGGGCAAGGATCCGCGAGCCGTCTCGGGACTGGCAGCCACATCCGTATCCGAGCATCAGTTTGCAAAGGCCATGGAAGTCTTGAACGGCGCCCTACAGAAATCGCCTGACTCTCTGATGCTGCGCGAGCAGCTCGCCAGCACCGCAGTTGCAGCGGGGCAATACGATCTGGCTATTACGGAATATAAGAAACTGCTGACCAGCGCCTCGAAGTCCGCGCTGTTGCGGGTACGCCTGGGAGAGGTCTACGATCTCAAGGGCGATTCCCACAGCGCGATCGCCTGGTATCGGGAGGCCCAGACGTTGTCTCCGCAGGATGCCGCCCCCTCGTTCCTGCTAGCCGTGGCGCTAGCCAAAACCGGCCAACTGGACGAGGCTCAGGCCCAGTACCGAAACCTGCTGAAAGCGCATCCGGACAATTGGGCAGCCATGAACAACCTGGCCTTCCTGCTGGCGGAAAACGGCGGCAACCTGGACGAGGCCCTGGGCCTTGCCCAAAGCGCGGCTCAGAAGGTTCCCGGCCAGTCCCATTTCTCCGACACCATAGGTTACGTCTATCTGAAGAAGGGGATGCGCGACAACGCCGTCCGGACCTTCTCGGGCCTGGTGCAGAAGTATCCCACCAATTCGACCTTCCACTACCATCTGGCGATGGCACTGCTGGAAACGGGTGACAAAGCGGCGGCACGGAATGAGCTGGCAGCGGCGCTCGCCAACCATCCGGCAGAGGATGAGGCCGCCAAGATCCGGGAACTGGCCAACAAGATCGGCTGATTCTGTCAATGCTATCGTCCTGAAGATGAGCGGCATTGCTATGATCTGATGGATGAGCCGCCAGCACGAACGTCCCAGCAGCGCTTCACGTCGTGGGCTCCTGAAAGGCGCCACCGCCCTGGCGCTGACTCGGCGTGCGCTGGCACAGGCCCAGCGGAATAGCGGGTCATTGGATGTTGGGCGGAGTTTGGCCTATGCCGGCACCTACAGCAACCCACAAGGGCCGGAGGGCAGCAAAGGCAACGGCAAGGGCATCTACTTGTTTGAAATGGACCGCGCTACCGGCGCGCTGTCCGAGCGCGGGATCTTTTCGTCCGCCTCGAACCCTTCGTGGCTGGCGTTCGATCCTTCCCGAACCCACTTGTACGCAGCGAATGAGATCTCCGATTTTGAGGGCACGGACTCCGGCTCGGTAAGCGCGTTCTCAATCGATCGCTCGAACGGGCATCTGACATTGCTCAACACCGTTAGCTCACAGGGGGCGGGTCCGGCGCATCTGAGCGTCCACCCTTCCGGCAAGTACGTGCTGGTCGCTAACTACCACGGCGGGACCGTGGCGGTGCTGCCCATCAAGCCGAACGGCGAGTTCGGCCCAGCCACCGACGTCAAGAAGAATCAGGGCACGGTAGGCCCCCTACAGGCCGCCAGCGCACCTCCCGGCAGTTTCGCGATCAGCGGCCACGAGGGCCCCCACGCGCACATGATCGAGTCGGACCCGTCAGGCCAATTCGTGCTGGCCACCGACCTGGGCCTGGACCAAATCCTGGTCTGGAAGTTCGATGCCGCGACGGGCAAGCTTTCCGCCGCTGATCCCCCATCCGTCCAATTGCCCCCTGGAGACGGGCCGCGTCACTTCACCTTTCATCCGAATGGCCGCTGGTTGTATTCGCTCCAGGAAGAGAGTTCGACGCTGGTGACGTTCGATTACGACGCCACGCGCGGAAGACTGGCCCCGAAACAGACTATTTCCAGCCTGCCGAAGGGCTTTGCCGGCACAAATTTTACATCCGAGGTCCGGGTTTCACCCGATGGGAGATTCATTTACGCGGCTGACCGGCTGCACGACAGTATTGCTTTCTTCGCCGTCGGCAAGGAGGGCGCGTTGACGTTTGCGGGCGAGGAATGGACTCGAGGCGATTATCCGCGCAGCTTCACCATCGATCCAACCGGCGGTTTCCTTTACTCGTGCAACCAGAGGGCCGACGCCATCACTGGTTTCCGCATCAACCGGCAAACCGGCGACCTCACTTTTACCGGCCAATACACGCCTGTCGGCACCCCGGCCATCATCATCTTTCTCTCGTGACACGCCGCTGAGGAGAATGGAGGAGTCATGAAACTCAAGGATCGTGTTGCAGTAATCACGGGTGCGGCCTCCGGCATTGGACGGGCGTGCGCGATAGAGTTCGCCGCCGAGGGCGCGCGCGTGGTGCTCGCCGATGTGAACCTTGCGGGCGCTCGCGAAACGGCGCGAGAAATCGGCAGCGCCGGCGGCACGGCTCACGCCGTCGAGACAGATGTGGCGGACCCAGCCGCTGTCGAGCGGCTGGCCGGCGAGACTTTGCGGCGCTTCTCCGATGTCCACGTCCTGCTGAATGACGCCGCGATCCAGGTCAACAAGACCGTGGAAAACACCACCGTGGAGGAGTGGACCCGAGAGGTCGCTGTGAACCTGGGGGGCGTCTTCCTGTGTTCGAAGTACTTCCTCCCGCACCTGCGCAAGACGCGTGGCAACATCGTGAGCCTGTCTTCGGTGAACGGTTACTTCGTGGAACCCGGCTGCGCCGTCTATTGCGCAACCAAGGCCGCAATCATCGGGCTGACCAAGGCCATGGCCATCGACCACGGCAAGGATGGCGTGCGGGTGAATTGCATCTGCCCCGGATATATTGATGCCGGCTTGGCGGAAGGCTATTTTCAGGCCCAGCCGGACCCGGCGGCCGCTCGCGCCTCGGCCGGGAAACTCCACGCGCTGTGGCGCATCGGCAGGGCCGAGGAGGTAGCTCGCGCAGCCGTGTACCTGGCGAGCGACGACGCTTCCTTTGTGACGGGTGCCGCCCTGGTAGTGGATGGGGGCTTCGGTTCAGGTCTTCCGCCGGCGGCTTGAGATACCAACAGTTTATTGAGGAAATGGTAGCGCCAACGGGAATCGTACATTCCAAAGAAAAAGCACCGGGCCACAGTCAGAACTGACCCGGTGCTTCAACGTGCTTGCCGCTTGCTTGAACTAGAACCCTTTCTTCGGGTCGCAGGTGCAAACGCCGGCTCCGCTACCGAGCCCGCCCCGGCTGGGATTGGCTTCGATCGCGTAGCACTGCTGCTCCAACTTCTTCAATTCCGAGTAGCTCAACTGCGCATCCTGGAAATTGATCTCCGTTACTGTGTAAGCAGCCCCTAACGCGGCGCCCAACGGACGAACATGGGTAATCCAGGATTCCAATCTGCCCGAGGGCCAATAGTTGCTGCCCGCATCGCAGAACGGTTTCGAGCTATCGGTATCGATGGCCGGAGGCAATCCGGCGCCACGGTGTCCGCCACCGAAAGAGGAGACCACCTTGATGGCCCCGGAGTGGGGAACCGTCGATGTCAGCGGATTGCTGGTAAGATCCACGGCCAGGCTGAATCCCTGCATGCCGTTCGGAGTGATCTTGCAGCTGCAGCATTCGACCATCTGCTGGTCCGGCGTGAATACATACACGTTGGCGCACAGATCGCCGCCGGCTACCGTAGTGGGATCCCCCGACCCATAACCGCCGGTAGAACCCGGATTGGTGATGTGCAGTTGCGCATCTGGGAAGCCCATATTGGCATTAGTGTAGTAGCCAATATCATAAGACCCGCTTCCCTGCACAGATAGTACGGAGTCCTGCCCGAAAACCAGGGTCGGAACCAGACACGTGAGCGTGATGGCGACGAGCGCTAGGATGATTCGTTTCATTGTAAGCATGTCTAAACTCTCCTTTTCCAATTAGTTGTGATTTGCTCAATCACCACTGCCGCACGTGCAATGCCCGTGACCGCTACCATTCAGCGCGATGAATGCGCACTGACGCTGGATCTTATACAGTTCCGTACCGCCGTCGTCCCGGCTCTCGGAGCCATATTGCTCGTGGCCCAAGTCGGCATGGCGGAATTCCACCTCGGTCATAGTGAACAACGGGCTGGCCCCGCCCACTGTTGCGCGTGGATGGGTAACCCAGGTGCGCAGCGAGCCGTCGGGCGAGTAGCTCGTGGCGGCCACGTCAATAGTAAAGGTGGTTCCAGCGGGATTCGTTTGACTGCTGGTGCACGTGCCATCACTCTGGGTGTCCGAAGAGACGATCTTAATAAGACCGGCGTGAGGCAGCGGCACAACGCTTGAGTTCGCCAGCGGATTCGACGTAAGATCCACATCGACGTTCAACGTCCGCAGTGCATTGGGGCTGATGAAGCAACTGCAGCACTCCACCATCTCCTGATCTGAGGTGAACACGTAGATGTTCGCGCACAGATCGCCATAGGGTCCCGACGGCGATTCGAATTGCGAGTAACCGCCCGTGGAACCGGGGTTAACAATATTCACTTCCGCAGCGGGAAAGCCCATATTGGCGTTGCCGTAATAGCCAAGATAATAGGCATCCCTAGAACCTTCGCTCGCTGACTGCGCGAAGCCTGTTGAGGCCAAACAGGTGAGGATAACAGCGATCGCCAAGAACGCCCAGAGGATGCGAGCGGTCCCGGCAGACTTCCAGCGCCTTGTAAGCATGGGAAACTTGTTTCTCCTTTTCGGGTTGTTTCGGCAGTTGTACGCCGAACGTGTTATATCCTGTCATGGTTTTTTTCGGTGCACAAGGCCCAATCTGAGTGGGGCACTTGAAAAAGTACTAGTAGGTCCACAGCAAGACGGCAGGCACCGTGACAGAGCGCGGGCGCTGGACGAGCCAGCAGCGAATGAAGACGCCGTGTAGGTGCCGTCGTTGTCCAGAACGAAGTGGTCCTACGATTCCTGTGACTCGTTCCCGTCCCCATGCAGCACCAAAGTCCGGTGGGTGTAGATAGAGGCCAGCAATGTCGCTCACTTCGCCGACAAAGAAGCCTCGCTCACAACCTGTGAAGGTTGCACTCCGGTGTCTCTGACCCATGGCACAACGACGCAGAGCACGAGTGCCTTCCGGACGCTGGTGGCTTGGGGTGCAGTCCTGGTGACAGACGGCTTCCGCCTGCGCGTCACTTGCCCGATGAGGTGCCCCCGGGGATCAAGCCTCGACTCTGCCTGCGTCTCAATCCCTTTGCCAGGGATAGTCACTTCAGCAGAGCGCTGCTGGGTCGTTTCTGCGGAGAGCCGGAGTTTCCGGCAACACTCGGGCCGGAGCTGCGTATCCCGGGCATAAACGAACAGAGCGCACCGCAATACCCACAGAACGGGAGTCACTGCAACCGGCGATGTGGCTAGCCGGCTGCCACAACCGAGGAACGCGGAATGAGAGGCGTGCGAGACCTGGGGAGTGGTCCTTCACCGCAAATATGGCGGATGTGACTCCCGCGGCAAGGAACTCCATCTGCCCCAGTGGCCTGCCGTCCAGACACACGTCCACCACATAGCGTCCCGGAAAGCCGCTCATGGCCTCAAGCGCCAGAAAGTTCTCACCGGGATTGACGATGATTGCCATACCGGCGTCACATGCGGCGGTCCAACGGTGCGTGCCCTCTGCGACGTGCCACTCCCACCAGCCGCCAGCTTCGTCGAACGACCGGCCAGGAAAATAGCAATCTCCAGGATCTTCCGGGTTGTAATGTCCCCGGCAAATCCGCAAATGCAGCCAGGGATCCAGGCCCAGTGACGCTGCATCGTCGAGCGGAACCGGCAAGATATCCAGGATCATCCCCACTCCGCACAACACATAATCCGTCTGGAACCTCCAGGCGTCATCAAACACCCGTATCACTCCGTCAACCACAGAGCGCCTCTCTCGGGGCACGTTGCGCGACAGCCCCACGAGTTTCAAGCCATCCGTGGCCGCGAACCCTCGAGGAAATCCTCCCGTCCTGAGCCGCCAGCCAGACTCCGCCACAAGCAGCCCCTCGGCGGAACTGCATGTACCTAGTGAACCGCCAACAGCGAAGACGTCGTGCGCCTCTACACCGAGAGGCCTCACTGTTTCGAGTTCGAGGGAGGGATAACGATAGAAGAATATCTGACTGCGTCCCCAGTTGTGTGCGAGCAGGGCAATACGGTCGTCGATCCGCTCGACGGTGTTGAAATGATGAACGTCCCGGCCACGAGCCAGCGGGTCGGTTGAAGGATACCACTGCTCCCAGGCCTCCGTTGCTGGATCAAAGATAGCAACCATGTTGTCGAACGCGCAGGTCGCCCACACCTTCTTGTCGATCGTCGCAATGCCGTGCACGTCACGCAAGGGAAAGGGCGCCCGCAATTCCGCTTCGACCTCGAACCGTTCATTGAAGAGCACGAGACTGCCGCGTTCTTTTGCGCGCAGGCCGACATCCGGAGATGGGAGACGATGGCGGCAGCTCGCGAACACGCGGCCGGAAAGCGAGCACAGCCCGTAATAAAGTCCGTAGCCTGAATGAACACGATAGGCAGCATTTCGGTTCGTGTCCACCAACAGAATATGCTGGCTGGTGCTGACCAAGAACGCCATTTCGATCACTGATTGGCCTGGGCGCGGAAAGAAGACACCGAAGTCTCACTTTACTACACACGTGGCGTCGAGATGAGCAGATCCCATCCAGGGAGAATCCGCATTGGCTTCCGGCGGTGCGACAGCGCATCTGTCATCCTTGCCGGAGGCCAAGTCGGCCGAGGAGATTTGGTCGAGGAGAGCAGGAAGGACAGATCGAGACCGGCGAACTAAGCGGCTGCGAGGCGACGAGCGACGCCGCACTCGCAGCTTGAAGTCTCAATTCGCCACCTGTCAACGAGGCAGGCGCGCCGAGCTTGTTATCGGCTCAGTTCGCGTTAGACCCCTGAGGAGAAGAAGTCATGGCGTTTTGTGTGACCTTACTGGGAGAAGCTGCTGCCAGTTCTTTGTCGATCGCATCACGGAAGCCATCGTACTTCTGCGGCCCGTTGAAAAGGTGTCCGTTAATAAAGAACGTAGGCGTCCCGGTCACCCCGAGATGCTGAGCTTTCGAAGCATCCTTTTCCACCGAACTGGCCTGCTCGCCGGAATCAAGGCACTTGTCGAACAGAGCAGTGTCGAGCGACAGTTTCCGGGCTTCCTCCTTCAGATCAGCGGGAGCGAGTTTCTTGTCAACGAACAGAGCATCGTGAAATTCCCAGAACTTGCCTTGTACTCCCGCGCAGCGCGCTGCCTCGGCTGCTTTCGGGGCTTGCGGGTGCATCGGAAGAGGAAAATCACGATACGAAAAAGAAACCTTGGAGCCATAGTGCTCTAGGACCCGCTTTATTTCGGGATGAACGACCTGGCAATACGGGCATTGAAAGTCCGCGAACTCGACAATACGAACCGAAGCGTTCTTTGGTCCGAAGACGGGGCCATCGTCAGGATTCACATCGGCCGCAGGCGGCGCAAACGTAATCAACACTCCCGCCTTGTCCCGGAGTGATTTCACATAAGCGGCTCGAGCTCTGGCGATCCGAAGGTCTCTAATGTGTTGCAGGACTTTGTCTCGCACAGCCTCGAACGGCTGGTCGGTGTTCACTCCTTCGTAGTAGACCCGCAACTGATCGTCGGTTGGGTCGGTGATGTGCGCATTGACATTACGATCCAGCAACTCTTTGACACTTATCTGTTGACGGCGCGCCTCCGATTCGAGCAATTGATCGTCGATCCATTGGTCCAGAGCCGCGCGCTCAACAGCATAGTATTGCTGACGTGCCTGGAACAGCTTGTCCGCCATGCCGCGCTCCAACTCGCCCAAAGTGAGCTTTTGCCCACCCACTTCGGCTACGACCGTTTCCGGACCCGCCATCGGTTGGCTGGTGTTTGGAGCTGTCTGTCCGAACAAACAAGCCGAGGAGGCCATAAGCAGCAGCCCCCGCACTACCCGTGAAACCATCATTTGAATTCGTCCTCCAGATCGCGCTTTATCGAATGGTGCCGGCCTAATCCTGAGCTGAAAGAGCTTCCTGTTTGCCCCACGTTGGTAATCCGGCTTACGAGCCTCTCAGTGGGGTGTACATGTTGAGCCTGCAAGTCTTTCGGCGGCATAGCCCGGCGCCGAACTTGTGTTATCGTGGCACAAATTTCTGTTGGTCCGCAACATTAACGGTACCAGGATCAAACGTACCGGGATTTTTTCCCAGATTTTCAGACCTTCTCAGCCATTACAGGCATTGGAGTTAGCTTCTGGTAATGTGCACTCTTCTGTATTTTCGTCCCTGTTCCTCAGAATCCTGCCAAACTTGTGAGCTTGCGGGGGTTGTCTCAATCAGCCGCTGCAATCTGGGGATTCCGGAAAAGCTGCCAATAGTCACCTAATAGATTTTGCTAGTACTAGAACCTTCCTTAGTGCGCGCTTAGGTAAATTACTGAGGAATCCGTTGAAGTCTTAGTCTACAATTGACTAGTCAACCAATAAATGCCGCTTCCCTGGAAAGACTACTTCCGCATATCGCTACTGTTCTTGGCCTTGGCTTCGATGTTGTGGGCTGGAACAGAATATCCCGCCTTGCCCGGACAACCGGTCGTTCCTAACCAACTGTTGGTGCGCTACAAATCCGGGACGGCATCGGTGTCCGTGACATCCACGATGGTTCCCGGAGCGCAAGCCGTAGCGCTGCCTGATATTCCGAATGTCTATCTGGTCCAGGTGCCACCAGGTGCACCCCAGAACTACTCCACGCAGCTCAGCCTAAACCCGCTAGTCGATTACGTAGAGCCGAATCGCATCCGCCACACGACGGTGTCGGCTCCGAACGATCCATACTATTCGACGCCGCCCCCTTTCCTTACGCAAAGTCAGTGGGCCTTGCCGAAGGTTCAGGCTTTGCAGGCATGGCAACTCCTTCCTAATATCTACCTGACTTCCGGGACGGCGGGCGCTGGCCGCATCAAAGTCGCGGTTATCGACACGGGCGCCGACTGCACGCACCCCGATTTCGCCAACGCCGGAGGCAGCTCGAAAGATGCGGCTTCGGGCGGGCAGATCTTGTTTTCGGCGAGCCAGGCCATGGTCGGCACCACAGTCAATAATCCAAGTTGCGCGTGGCAAGACGACTACGGACATGGCACTCATGTATCCGGCATCATCGCCGCGGCTGCGAACAACAGCCGCGACATAGCGGGACTCGGCTATCCGCTCGAGCTGATTGAATACAAAGTACTGGACAATACGGGATCGGGCACGGACGCCGACATCGCCAGCGCGATCCGCGCGGCGGCAAACGTCGGAGCCAACGTTATTTCCATGAGCCTTGGAGAAGCGACTTACTCGCAGACTCTACAGGATGCCATCACCTATGCATGGCAGAGGAACTGCGTGGTGGTTGCCGCCGCGGGTAACGACGGCGCCCCTGAGATTTTCTTTCCGGCGGACGCCAACCATGCGATCGGTGTCGCGGCAACAGGCTCATCCGATGCCCGGGCTTCCTTTTCCAACACTGGGAACGGTGTCGACATTGCTGCTCCGGGAGTGGGAATACTCTCCACCGCTCCGATGTATTCAGTCCCTCTGACCACGAATCTGGAGTACGACCAGCTCGACGGCACCTCGCAGGCCGCTCCGCACGTCGCGGCTCTGGCGGGTTTGATTGAGATGGCTTCGCCGAACCTTGGCCCGATGGCGGTGGCGCAACGGATTCAGCAGTCGGCTGATGGGACAGATAACGTCTCTAACGGCGGCTGGGACTCGAATGAGGGATACGGGAGAATCAATGCTTACCGCGCGATCTCGGGAAGCCTGCGCAGCGCCAGCGTGGGAGGGATCACCGGGCAGGTCGTCAACACCTCGGGATTGCCCGTTGCATCGCCAACCATATCCGTTAACGGAGCCGTAAAGTCTGGCGCAGCGGACAGCAACGGGCTCTTCCGCGTCTCGAACCTGGTTTCCGGGAACACGTACACTATCACCGCCTCTGCCGCCTCCTTGAGTGCCAACGTGAGCGTGGCAGTGGTTGCTGGGGCCGATACCAACGTAACGATTATGCTAGGGGCCGCTACCGGCGTTTTTCAGGGCACGGTCAGCGATGGCGGAGTTCCCATTGCCGGCGCGGTGGTGGAAGCCCTTTCTTCCGGACTGATCCAGGCTGAAGCCGCCACCGATGCCAGCGGCAAATACTCGTTGACTGTGCCTCCCGGAACGTACAACCTCCAGGCCGCAACCATGTACGGGGTCACCACAACAGTAACGT
>Ga0335070_10001135_pt1 | contig 30382 bp, 29 predicted proteins | sample Lox_Sample_13_FD_206722 | JGI IMG/M metagenome (GOLD analysis project Ga0335070, IMG submission 206722) | Soil microbial communities from Loxahatchee National Wildlife Refuge, Florida, United States - Lox_Sample_1.3 | ecosystem: Environmental > Terrestrial > Soil > Wetlands | place: USA...
TCAACGGGCGCACCGAAATTCGCGGCGAAATAGTCATGTACAAACGGGATTTTGATAGCCTAAACCAAACTCGCGAAAAGCAGGGCCAGCCCAAATTTGCCAACCCTCGCAATCTAGCCGCCGGCACCATCCGCCAGCTTGACCCGGCGCTGGTTGCTGCACGGCCGCTGCAGTTTCACGCTTATGACCTAATACCCGAGAGCGCCGGGCAGGTACCGACCAATGACTTTGCCTATAAGTCGCTGAGAGACTTAGGCCTAATTGCCAACCCCGAAGCCCGCATGGTTAAAAGCGTTGAGCAAATTATGGACTTTGCTAAGCAGTGGGAGGATAAGCGCCGCGACCTGCCATTTAATACGGATGGCTTGGTTATTAAACTCAACGACCGCCAACTGTTTGCCCAGCTAGGCGTAGTCGGCAAGGCGCCGCGCGGCGCTGTAGCGCTAAAGTATTCCGCCGAAGAGGCCACGACAGTCGTCAAAGATATTGTTATTAGTATCGGGCGGACCGGTGCCGCCACACCAGTGGCCGTTTTTGACCCGGTACAGGTTGCCGGTACCACCGTTCAGCACGCTAGTCTACATAATGCCGATGAGATTGCTCGTAAAGACGTGCGGGTTGGCGACACCGTGATAATTTTTAAAGCTGGTGATATTATTCCGCAGCTCAGCCGGGTGCTGCTTGAGCTTCGTCCAAAATCGGCTAGTGCCTTTGATATGGAGGCCGAGCTAAAGCGCCAGTATCCGGAACTTGAATTTGTGCGGCCAGCCGGCGAGGCGGTCTACCGGGTTAAAGGCGTGACCGGCAAACTTTTACTAAAAAAGGCTCTAGAACATTTTGCCAGCAAATCTGCCCTGGATATTGATGGTATGGGTGAGAAAAATGTCGCGGCTCTGGTTGATGCCAAACTGGTAGACGACCTGGCCGATATCTACAATCTAAATCAAACCCAGGTTGAGGGGTTGGACCGCTTCGCAAAGCTGAGCGCCAGCAATCTTATCAAGGGCATAGATGCATCCAGACAGCCGGATTTGGCCAGATTTGTCTATGGGCTAGGCATACGTCACGTTGGTGTACAGACAGCAATTGACCTAGTTAATCATTTTGGCTCGCTAGATAAGTTGGCCGGCGCTACCCTGGACCAGTTGATGGAGGTGGAGGGCGTGGGCCAAGTTGTAGCCGAGTCTATTTTGGGCTGGTTCGCCGACCCCGACAACCAGGAACTGCTAAAAAAATTTGAGCAGTTAAATGTAAAGCCGACGCACCACAATCCCGCCGGTGGCAAATTGAGCGGTAAAAGCTTTGTAGTTACGGGAACGCTGGGAATAATGAGCCGGGAAGAGGCTGCTGAGCGCATCCGGTCACAAGGCGGGACGTTCCAGAGTTCGGTCGGCAACGACACCGACTATCTGGTTGTTGGCGCTAACGTTGGCGCATCAAAACTCACCAAGGCTAAAAAGTTGGGCACCAAACAGATATCCGAGACAGAATTACTTAACATGTTAAGTAAATGAATGTAGTTTTTGTAACCGGCAATGCCAACAAGGCCAGGTATTTCTCGGAACTGATTGGCCTTCCTATAAAGCATATGCCGGCGGACGTTGAAGAAATCCAAAGCCTGGATCTAAAAGAAGTTGCCGAGCACAAAGCCCGGTCGGCATACAAACAGTTAAAACGGCCAGTTATAGTTGAAGACGTTGCTATGCAGGTAAATTTCTTGGGCAAGTTACCAGGCCCGTTTATAAAATGGTTCATAGAGGAAATAGGGCTGGAAAAAATTTGCCGACTGGCCGACGCTAGTGAAGACCGCGGCGCCATAGCCTCCTGTGTGTATGCCTATTACGATGGCAAGTTGCTCAAACTGCTTGAGGGCAGTTTAAGTGGTACCATTGCAAAGCACCCCAGGGGTGCTGAAGGTTTTGGCTGGAACCCAACCTTTGTTCCAGAGGGCTCGGAGCAGACTTTAGCCGAGATGGATGAGCCAACGTTTAAAAAGTTCTATATCCGTATCAAACCCATTCCTCAGCTAAAGGAGTTTTTGACCGGACTTGATAAAATATAAGCCGTCTTCTTACAATTTTACAAAATTCTGCACGCAATATTTTGTAAAATTGAGAGGAGGAAGCGACCTAAAGGCCGAAAGTAAGAATATGATTGTATTCTTACGAAGGCCGGCACGTCGGTTCCGACGAGGGGATGTAGCTCAGTTGGCTAGAGCACGGCATTCGCATTGCCGGGGTCGGGGGTTCGACTCCCCCCATCTCCACCAAACTACTGACCATTAATTACGCTTTGCAGCCTCTCGGTTGTCAAGTCCATCTGGTGCAGGATATGGGCTTTTACCTCATCCGATAGCGGTACTTCGGGGCTGGCGATCGCTTGTTTAAATTCCGGTACAAGCGGCTCATATTTTGGCGCTACGCTCTCCGCCTTAGCCTGAGGCGTATAGATTATGCCGGTGGCGTTATCGGTAAAGTCGGAAATTTTAATAATCGCCGCCCGTGGATTGGTGCGCAGTAGTTCAATAACGTGGTCGCGGTACTGCTGGTGCCAATCCTGCTTATCAAATACCGGATTTGTTACGGCTCCGACTAGGTTTGAAATATCGTCGCCAAACTCGTCGGCAAGCATTGCCAGAGCCTTTTTAATTGCCTCCTGTTTATCGTCAATGTCGGTCATATCCTTGGCATGATCTTCTACCAGGTCGTGCATCAGGGCCGCAGCTATAACCGCCGGGTCCTTAAAATCATAGTGGTGCATTATGCGGATAGCCACCCTTAGGATGTGGCTCATGGCCGGCTCACGCTGGCGCCTGTCCTCGGCGTGGAACTTGCTGCTTAAGGCGTAAGCCCTGTTTAGAACTTCCTGCTCCTCAGGGCTAAAGCTGGCAATCTCTATAAAAAATCTTCGGCTCAAACCTTCTTCGCCGATTACCTCGCTTATAGTATGCAGCGGCATGGATTTAATTTGCTCATCGGAGAAATGCGGCTTTGGGGAGACTTCGGGCTGGGCCATATCATTAATATATCAAATACACGTCTTGCAGCAGCCAAACCGACTAGCAACAACAGATGTAATTAGCTATAATAGCGAGGTCCAATACGGGGCATTGGCGCAGTTGGCTAGCGCGCTTCCATGGCATGGAAGAGGTCAAGGGTTCGAATCCCTTATGCTCCACCAATTATTATGAAATCAAAAAAATACAAAAACCTTGAAGAACTGATAGCTAAACTTCCAAATCATAGCTTCTCTATCAATGGAAAGCAGATGGAACCAGTCTGTCTTGTCATAGAGGGTAACAAGCGTCAGATTAGAAGGTCGTTTCGGGCCGCCGGCTGGTACTTAGCTGATAGCATTGGCTTTATTAGCACACTAAAGTCTGCAGTAAGCTCGCTACTCAATCTTAGCTACCGAGATGGTCCGATGTGGCCGTCGTATATCAATGGTAAAAAGCATCAACTCGGATTTGAGAGGCCCACCAAAACCGACACCTACCGTCGCCGTCACCACTTACGTCTTTGGACAACTGGCTTTAAGGTTGGTAAGAAAAGAGTTTGGGTTGGAACCATAAGTTACGACCGGGGCATAGGCCGCTTTAAGGGAAGTCTATTGCCGACTCATCATATAGGTCCAACTCTAGTTTTGGAGGAGGGTTATTTAGCTAGGACGTTTGATATTCAGGCCCCAAAGTACCTTAGGCTTGGTCAATCAGAGACGGGCGTTATAAACACTGGTGACGATTATGTTTGGGACGGTCGGGCCCTAATAATTAACTTAAAATAAACCATGAGATTAAATGCTTATTTGGCCCGGGCTGGGGTGGCGTCGCGGCGGGGAGCCGACAAGCTGATTAAGGCCGGAAAAGTAGAAGTAAACGGTAAAATCGGACAGTTGAATGACAATGTCACAGATAATGATGTCGTTATATTGAATGGTCATCAGGTTAGATTGCAAAAAAGTCGCAATATACTGCTAAATAAGCCAGCTGGTTACGTGACGACCCTGCAGGACCCTGAAAATAGGCCAAAAGTTATTGACTTGATAAACATTCCCGAGAGAGTGGTACCAGTGGGGCGGCTAGACTTTAATACTACGGGAGTTTTACTTTTGACTAACGATGGGGAGCTGGCAAACAGGCTAATGCACCCCAGTTTCAAGGTTGATAAAGTCTACGAGGCCCAGGTACGCGGAAACATTACGGACGAGATACTTAACAAGTTAAGCATTGGCGTAGAACTGGATGACGGCATGACCGCACCAGCTAGCGCCAGGAAACTTGCGGATAACTGGCTAGAACTGACGATCCACGAGGGTCGCAAGCACCAGGTCAAGCGCATGCTGGACACCGTTGGACTGCCCGTTAAGAAACTTCACCGCAGCCGCTACGGGAGTCTTAGTGTTGACGGTCTAAAGCCGGGACAATGGCGCGAGCTGTCGCCTGAGCAACTGCGGAAAATGGTACAATAGCGAGCAATGGCCAAACAATCAAAACTGTCTCCGTCCGGCAGGCGTCCGGCACGGGCTGGCAGAAATTCCAGTGTTAGCGAAAAAGCGGCGCTAGCCATGCGCCAGAGGCTTATGACCAAGAGGGTATTCCTTATTGGTGGGGCTTTTTTTGTTAGTCTGGCCGTCATTTTAACTTCTATTTTTCTGTTTTATAAAGTCTACGCCAGCCCCGAGCGTGTGTTTTGGAGTATGGTCAATAATAATCTCGCTACGGACGGCATAACCAAGGAGTCGGTTACCGTCGGCAGCGGTACCACAAGCGATGATATCTTACAGATGGGATTTTCGCCGGAAGTCAAAGTCAGAGACGTAAAAATAATAACCAGCACCACAAAGCATTCGCAAATACAGTTGGAGACAATCGGAACCGTAAGCACCGATTACGAACGGTATCTCAACATAAAGAACCCTGGTTCTAAGGCAACCGCGGCACAATATCAGACTCTTTATAGCATGTGGCTAAAAAGTTCGGACAATCAGTCCAGCCAACCGCAGGCTGTTAATAACGCACTCTTTGGTGCGCTGTTATTTGGAAATTTTGATAGCGCACAGCGCTCAAAACTTCTGACTTCGTTAAAAAGTTCTTACATTGTTGATTTTGCGGATGTGGCCAGGCAAAATGTTAACTCCCGCCGCCTTTATACCTATGATGTGCTGGTGCCGCTAAACAAATACGCCATGGTCGCTCACGACTATGCGCTCGCCAAAGGACTGCCCGTAGCCAGTCAAATAGACCCAGCTGCTTATAGCGACTCAACCCGGCTGCACGTTAAAATTACGGTTGATGTGCTGAGCCGCCAAGTGGTGAAGATTGAGTACGTCGACCAGGGAATTAACGAGAGTTATAGCGGCTATGGTATCCAGCCGGCATTTAATGCTCCGTTGCACACCGTAAGCCAGGCGGAATTTGAAAAAGCCGTCAATGCTGTCACCCAGTAGCCACCTCGCGTGCAAAGGCTGCATATTTTGGCCGCAGAGGTTAAACTAAAAACATATGCCAAAGAAATCGCTGAGAAATCTAGTAGCGGCAATTTTAGGCCGGCAGGTTAAACGTTTACGGCAGCGTCATAAAATGCAAGTCGTGGCTGTAACCGGCAGTATTGGCAAAACCAGCACTAAACTGGCGATTGCTAGTGTTTTAAGCCAAGGCTTTAATGTGCGCTATCAAAAGGGTAATTACAACCACCCGGTGACCGTACCGCTAATCTTCTTTGGCCAGCAGGAGCCAAGTTTGTTTAATCCGTTTGCGTGGTTAGTCATATTTATCAAAAACGAGATTAAAATCCGCAAGCGTTTTCCATACGAGGTCGTGGTGGTGGAGCTAGGTACCGATGGGCCAGGGCAGATAGCCGAGTTTAAAAACTTTTTAAGAGTTGATATTGGTTTGGTGACGGCAATCACCCCAGAGCATATGGAGTTCTTTGCCGATTTAGACGCAGTTGCTGCTGAAGAACTTTACCTGGGCAAGCTTTCCAGACAACTTCTTATAAATAGCGATTTAGCGGATGCTAAATACCTAAAGGGCTTAGACGCAGAAACCTACGGCATTAAACAGCCAGCTAATTTTAGACTGACTTCAGTAAAATTTGACGGCGACGAGGCTAGTTTTGACCTGCACGCCCAAGGTCATGACAGTTTACATTCTGGTCATCAAAAAATTACCGAGCCGCAACTATATTCTATTTGTGCCGCCGCCGCGGTTGGTTACTTGCTCAAAATGTCACCAAAGCAGATTGACGAAGGTATTCGCAATATCCCCCCGGTTAGCGGGCGCATGCAACACCTTGAAGGTGCGGCTGGCTCGGGGATAATCGATGACACTTACAATGCAAGTCCAGTCGCGATGCTTGCTGCACTAGACACGTTATATCGGCTTAGCGCAAAAAAGAAGATTGCGATATTGGGCAACATGAATGAGCTGGGGCATTTTTCGGCAGAGGAGCACAAAGCAATTGGTGAATACTGCGACCCGCGGCAGCTTAAACTAGTGGTCACAATTGGCCCCGACGCCAATGCCTATCTGGCAACCGCCGCCAAAGCCAAAGGCTGCCAGGTACAAACTTTTAACGACCCATACTCAGCCGGCCAATACCTTAGACCGCTTTTGGACGAGGATACTATAGTCCTAGCCAAAGGCTCTCAAAATAAAGTCTTTGCCGAGGAAGCCGTAAAGCTGCTGCTAGCCAACCCGGACGACGCCGTAAAATTGGTGCGCCAAAGCCCCAAGTGGCTAAAGACCAAGCGACGCAACTTCTCTGTTAAAATGTAATAGATGAAACGCTACAATCCGCAGGAGCTGGAGCCCAAATGGCAAAAGATTTGGGAAGAATCTAAGATTTACAGTGCTAATTTGGGTAGCCAAAAGCCCAAATATATTGGTTTTGGTATGTTTAACTACCCCAGCGGCGCCGGTATCCACGTAGGCCATGTCCGAAATTACACCATTCCTGATGTAATAACTCGCTTTAAGCGCCAGCAGGGTTTTGAAGCTTATCAGCCGGTCGGCTGGGATTCTTTTGGTCTGCCGGCCGAGAACTTTGCCATCAAAACCGGCGTCTCGCCCCAGGAATCCACTAGCAAAGCCATTGAAAAGTATCAGCGGCAATACCGTGCCATGGGCTGGGCTGTAGACTGGGATAAAGAAATTAATACTACTGACCCCGGCTACTACAAGTGGACGCAGTGGGCGTTTTTGAAATTATTTGAAAACGACCTAGCTTATCAAAAAGAAAGTCCGCAGTGGTGGTGTCCGCACGACAAAACTGTTCTGGCTGATGAACAGGTTGAGAATGGGCGATGCTGGCGCTGCGGGCACGTGGTGGAGCGCAGGAATCTAAAGCAGTGGTTCTTTAAAATTACACGCTACGCCGATGAAATTTTGGAAGCCACCGATGAGCTGGACTGGACGCCGGCCGTCAAAGCTAGCCAAAAGGCCTGGATTGGCCGCAGCGAGGGAATTATCTATACCAATAAAGTCCGCGATACGGACCTTAAAATTGAATCCTTTTCGGCCCACTTTGAAGCCTTTACGGCCAACACCTTTGTTGCAATTGCTCCGGACCACCCTTTCTTGCCCACACTGCTGGAAGGAATTGCTAAAAAAGACGAGATTCTAGACTTAGCCAAAAAGATGGCGCTCAAACGCGATTTGGAAGGCCCGGAAGGCCTGGAGAAGCTGGAAGGTATTTTTACGGAGCGTTACGCGATTGATATTTTTGGTGACGAGGATTTGCCAATTTGGATTACCAACTATGCCCTAGCCGATTACGGGACTGGCATTGTGCTTTGCTCGGCTCACGATGAACGCGACTTTGCCTTTGCCAAGAAATACGGTATTCGCCTAAAGCCGACTATGCTGCCAATAGACCCCGCCGAAGCCGAAAAAGTGAAAAATCTGGAGTACTGTTTTACTGATATGAAAAACGGCGTTTTAACGGAGCCAGAGCAATTTAAGGGCAAAGTTGCGGCCAGCAACAGACAGGAAATAGTGCGCTTTTTGCAGCACGAGGGCTATGCCAGAGCCGAAGTTAAGTACAAAATTCGCGACTGGCTGATTAGCCGCCAGCGGTACTGGGGCGCGCCGATTCCGATTATTCACTGCCCTAAGTGCGGCGCCGTACCGGTGCCCGAAAAAGACTTGCCGGTACTGCTACCGGAAATTAAAAAGTATCAGCCAACTGGCGGCAACGTTTCGGTACTGGCTGGGGTTGAAGATTGGGTAAATGTAGACTGCCCGAAGTGTGGCGGTAAAGCCAAGCGCGAGACCGATACTATGGACGGCTATGTCTGCAGCAGCTGGTATTTTCTGCGCTATCTAAGCCCTCACGACGATAAGCAAGCCTGGAGTATGGAATTAGCCCAAAAGTGGCTGCCAGTAGACTTTTATAACGGTGCCGACCACGCCACGGCCCACTTGCTATATGCCCGATTTTTCACACGCTTTTTCCATGGCCTGGGCCTGGTCGGTACGCCAGAGCCATTTGCCAAAATGGTCTATAACGGTAAAGTTAAAGCCGCCGATGGCTCGGCCTTTAGCAAGAGCAAAGGCAACGGCGTTGACCCGCTAGAAATTATAGAAAGTGGCTATGGTGCCGATGCCCTGCGAATTTACGAGATGTTTGCCGCACCGGTGGAGCTGGACGTGCTTTGGGACCCGCAAGGGGTGCCGGGAAGCTACAGATTTTTGAGCAGGGTTTGGACACTGGTTCACGAATTTCTGGAAGCCAAAAGTGGAGAAAACAGCATCAGCTCAACGCAGCTGCTGCGGGTGTCTCAAAAAACGGCCAAAAAAGTTACCGAGCATATTGAAGCCGGCAAGTTTAATACGGCCATCTCGTTTTTGATGGAACTGACCAATGAGTTGTATAAAATCAAGGCCTTTGAAGATATTTTTGAGTCCGAGGGCTGGCGTGAGGCACTTCAAACTCTTATCCAGTTGCTGGCTCCCTTTGCTCCGCATATAACTGAAGAACTTTGGCAGGAACTGGGCAACAACACCTCGGTGCATATCAGCGGTTGGCCTGCCTGGGACGAAGATTTAATTAAAGACGAGATGATAACCCTGGCCGTGCAGATTAATGGCAAAGTGCGCTCCGAAATTATTGTGGAGGCAGACATTAGCGAGGCAGAGGCCATTGAAGCCGCAAAAGATGACGCCAAGGTGGCCGAATATCTGAAGGGCAAAACTGTTAAAAAACAAATCTACATTCCGGGTCGCTTGGTCAGCCTGGTTATTTAAGAGGTTTCTCTATCTTGCTCCTCAAGGTGTTTTTTGCTAGAATTAGGCCAAGCTACAAGGTATTAATGTTCTTTTAAGGAGTGATGTTTGCTTTATGGGTAAACCCAAAAAACGGACTAGTTCGCGTCGGACCGGCATGCGCCGCAGCCATTTATTTGGTAAGCTAGCTCGCCGCGTCAATGCCACCAGCCCAGTGAAGGTGACTACCAAAAAAGCCAAGGTTTCTCCCCCTAAGAACGACACCTAAACGAAAGCTCCGGGACTATATTCTAGCAACGCTGGAGTATACTAATAGGTATAGCCAGCAAAAAGCCAAAAGGAATAATTTAACAATATGGCAAGCAACCGACACCTTGGACGTATCGTAGCGCTGCAAACCCTGTACGAACAGGATTTTCGGCGTGAAGTAGAAGACCCAAACTTTGATTTAGACGAGGTGCTGAAGCGCAACATCGGACGCTATCAGGACACCATTGACGATAAAGATTTTATTGTCAAACTGGTCCACGGCGTTGATGAACACTCCCAGCAGTTGGACGATATGATTGCGCCGGTGGCGCCGGAATGGCCGATAGAACAAATCGCCCGCATGGACCGCATAATTCTGCGAATCGGCGTGTTTGAGCTAACTTTTGATAAATCGGTGCCGCCAAAAGTTGTTATTAATGAGTCCGTGGAACTGGCTAAAGCCTTTGGCGGCGATAATTCATCAAAGTTCATTAATGGGGTGCTGGGTACAATTTTGCGGGCCAAGGAAGCCAAGCCCAAAAAAGCTGCCGCCAGCAAGACGGTTAAAAAAGTCAAAAAAAGTTAGGTAGATCTAAAGCATGAAGCGACCCAAGCCCTTACACGGCTTTAAAAAATTTGTCAGTGACCATCGCCCGGCGATTCGCGAAGTGGTTCGCGAGCCGACGGCTGGTGGTATAATTTTTCGCCGCTCGCCCAAGAGCTCGGGAGTTGAGATTTTGCTAATCGCCGACTCTAAGGGTCGCTGGACCATCCCGAAAGGTCATATAGAAGAGGGCGAAACCCCCCGCCAAACCGCCGAGCGCGAAATTCAAGAGGAAACCGGGCTGGTAAAAATGAGGATGATGGACTGGTTGGGAAAGATTAATTTTCGTTACCGCCGGGCCAACACTCTTGTTTTAATGACCACCGAGATTTTTCTGGTGCAGGCTCAAGGCGATACAGATAAGATAGTGCCACAGGATTGGATGACCGACATTAAGTGGTTGCCGGCCGCCGAAGCCCTGGATAAAATTGAGTACGAAGACATCGGCAAGCTGATACTGCTGGGGCTAAACAATATAAGAAAGACCACCGCTTAAAGGAGCAAAACAACATATTTATGGACATTTCTAAGTACCAGGCCTATGCCGACCAACATTTAGGAGGATTTACCGACATCAACCTACTGGTCACCGCCTTTACCCACCGTAGCTACATCAACGAGCACAAAAAAACCGCCGCCGAGCATAACGAGCGGCTGGAGTTTTTGGGCGATGCTGTGCTGGAGCTGGTGGTTACTCAGCACCTTTATAACAATTACAAAGAGCCGGAAGGTATTTTGACCAACTGGCGGAGCGCACTAGTTAGGACTGAAAGTATCAGCGCAGCTTCTGAGCGAGAAGGTTTTGAACCCCTGCTTCGGCTATCTCGCGGCGAAAAACGGGCCAATTCTGCCCGAGCCCGCGAGCAGATTTTGGCCAATGTTTACGAAGCTGTTACCGGCGCCATTTATCTAGAAAAAGGTTACGAGGCCGCCAAAGAATTTATTGAGCGCACGCTGCTGCCAATGCTGCCCCAAATCTTAGAGACCGGCGCTTGGCTGGACCCCAAATCTCGTTTGCAGGAGGCTGTTCAAAGCCAGGAAGGCTTTACGCCTGTCTATAAAGTCCTAAGCGAGGAGGGACCCGACCACGACAAAACCTTTGTAGTGGGCGTATTTGTTAATAACGAACTCAAGGGCCAGGGAACCGGCCCGAGCAAGCAGGTGGCCCAGGTTGCATCGGCTGGCGCAGCTCTTAAAACTTACGGAGTTAAGGCTCCGGCAGCAAAACCGCAGGAAGCCGAGCAGATAACACCTTGACGAGAAGCCCTCTAATCTGTAAAATTACCTGGACATGTTAGCAATCCGAATGCAGAGGACCGGCCGCAAGGGACACACCCAGTTTAGGGTGATTGTTCAAGACAGTCGCTTCAGCCCGACCAGTGGTCGGGTAGTGGCCTATTTGGGCAGTTATGACCCACACGCCAAGACTACTACGCTTGATAAAGACAAAGCCAAGACCTATCTTAGCAACGGCGCTCAGCCGTCTGAGCGAGTAGTTCGGTTGCTAAAAAGCGAGGGTGTAAAGCTGCCTTCTTGGGCGAGCAAACCATCAACCCAGAAGCGGGTTATTAAAAACTCCGACAAACTACGCCGCAATCGTCCAGCGGGCGCGCCTGCTCCGGCAGCCGAGGTTGCCGAACAACCAGCTGCTGAAGCCGAGTCTACCGAGGCGGTAGAACCAACTGCTGAGGAAACTGCCGCAGCACCAGACGCCGCGCCAGAGACTGAAGCTGTATCAGCAGAACCCGAAGCAGAAGCCGCGGCTCCCGAGGCTAAAGAACCTACGGCCGAGTCAAAAGTAGAACCAGCCGAGGTCCCCGACGCGGCAGCCGAAGCTCCTGAGGCCAAGGAATAATTTTAAAAAGTAGTCACTTGCTCGTGGCTGCTATAACCTCGTAGTGAGCTTTCCAGATTAGCTGCTAGGCAGCTGTATCCGATCTCGGGCCGATAGACTGGAAAGTCTACTACGAGGTATAATAAAAATAGCAACTTGATTTATAAAGAGGAGACTGACTATGGCCGTAAGTATAGACCAGCAATTTATTGAATATATTGTAAAATCCCTAGTCGGCAAGCCAGATGCCGTTAAAATAGAGCGCCGGATTGATGAAAAGGGCGTTCTGCTAGAGCTGACCGTGGACCAAGAAGATCTTGGCCGAGTTATCGGCAAGCGCGGTGCTACAGCCCAAAGTTTGCGCACACTTTTGCGCGCGCTTGGTACCAAGAATGATGCCCGCTATAACCTAAAAATTATAGATGTTGGCGACCCACGCCCACCACGTGAACCATCCGCGTCTGACGACAAGCCCAAGAAAAAGTCTGATGATAAGCCAGCCAGCGACGACGCGCCGGCCAAAGACGACAAAGTTGCCGCTGCGCCCGCCAAGGACGAGCCGGATGACGTTGCTACCGCCACCGAAGATGACGGTATTTCTCCGTCCACAGAAAAAGAGACTTTGGCCGACAGGACTCGCAAAGAACTGGCCGAGCTCGACGACCTAGACGTTTAAAACGTCCAATAAATACTGCTTTTTGCGAAGAGGTAGGCTATTTGCAACCTTTGATATATTAATCTCCCGTGCTAACCTGAAGTTGAATCTAAAAAATAAAAAATGCCTGAAGAAACAATTGAAACACCCGATGAGCTGAGTCATGTAAGCGATGACGATGCCAAGCAGGTAGGCTCAGTTTCTGTTGATGCTGCTGCCAGCGACCCGGCAGGCCCTATTCACAGGGAATTCCCAAGTGTCAGCCCAAGGCCGGCTGAGTTTGAGTTTCACCAGGAGCGTTTTGATAGAATGGCAGAGCGGTTCAGGGACCGCGGAGTTCTAAAGAAACTTATTGACTGGAGAAAAGGGATTGCCTGGAACGCAGAAATGGAACCGGAAGACTTTGCCCACCAGGAAGCCCTAAGGGACGATGCTTATTTTGAGCGAAAAAAAGATGAGGAATTCCAAGCATGGCAAAAGAACCTCCAAGTTGTAATTGAGCATTTGAAGGAAAAACAGGACCCGGCAAACCCGGAGGGACAAAAGCGAAAAATACTGCTGCTGGTAATGGGCGGCGGCATGAAGGGTCCTTATAGTGCCGGGCAAGTTCTGGGCTTAAATGCAATTGGCATGGGAGAGGACTTTGATACGATTGTTGGTATTTCTGCCGGAGCCGGTACCGCCGCATATTTTACAGCTGGGCCGGAACAGACACGTCTTGGAGCTTCATTATTTTACGAAGAATGTACCACAAAAGACTTTATAGATATGCGCCGGGTGCGCCAAATAATGGACGTGGATTTTGTGATTGATAGATTAAGGGAAGGCGAGAAAAAGCTTGATCAGCAAGCCATTATGGATTCGGACAAAGAGCTGTACGTTGTTGCTACCGATGCCGAAACACTAGAGTCTAGTTTGATTAATGCCAAAACCGCTAAGCCCGATATGCTCAGTGCGCTGCATGCCTCCATGTCGGCTCCAATCGTTTACCGCGAAGCCGTAGAGGTAAACGGTGGTAAGTATATTGATGGCGCGTTTGATCCCATGCCAATTAAGAAAATTATTGACGAACTACAACCCACCGACATACTAATCCTTCCAAATACTCCGTTTGATCGAATGGATTCTTTTGAAACCACACCAGGGGAATACTTTTTCTCGGAGCTACTTCAGGCTGCTTCTAAAATTGCTCCGCTGGCTTCACTCGGGCGTGATCTTGCACCCTTAGGCTCGCTTGGGACTGTTGAGAAGTTCTTGAGTGCTAAGCAACAGATTAGAAAATCGCTTGAATTTATACAAAAACAAACTGGTGTGAGCATTGGCATACTTTGGCCACCCGATTCTGGCCTAACCAATGTAGGTACTAATCCAGATGCGGTTCAGGCGGCAGAGCTGGAGTCAGCCCGGGGCACAATTGAGGCCTTTGGCGAGCCCCAGCCACACGAGATAAAGCTCTATCATCATAAAGAACCAATGCCCGCGGGTTTATAGCCAAACAAGAACCGCTTTGCCACCGGCTTCACAAAGTGAGAGAATCTTCATATGAAGTTGCAGATAATCACTCTGTTTCCGGAGATGTTTGACGGTGTGCTGAACTCTAGCATGCTATGGAAAGCCCAAAAGCAAAACCTGGTTGAGTACGAGCTTATAAATCTGCGAGACTTTGGCATTGGTCCACGAAAGCAGGTTGACGACACTCCATACGGCGGTGGCGATGGTATGGTGCTAAAGCCCGAGCCGTTATTTGCGGCCGTGGAGCAAGCCAAAAAGACCGACCCTGACGCTACGGTCCTGCTAATGACGCCGCGCGGAGAACTATTTAGCCAAGAAATGGCCAGGGAATTTGCGGCCACCGAAGCCGGCTTGATATTAATTTGCGGCCACTATGAGGGTTATGACGAGCGAATTACGACACTGGTAGACAAGGAACTTTCGGTCGGCAAATACATACTAACAGGCGGTGAGCTGCCGGCCATGGTTGTTGCCGACGCCGTTACACGGCTTATACCTGGGGTCCTGGGTGGCAAAACCAGCGCCGAGAAAGAAAGCTTTAGCCTGAGCAGCGAGCTTGAGCACCCGCACTACACCCGCCCCGAGGAATTTAGAGGCCTGAAGGTTCCGGATGTACTTCTAAGCGGGAATCACGCCGAAATTGAGAGCTGGCGCAAGGATAACCAAAGATAATTTTTCTCCAAGCTCGTGTATTATAAAAGAAGTAACAGGAGACGTTAAGAAATGGCAAAAAAACAAGTTCATTGGCAACCGGTGGCAGTTGACCCTCCACCACTATCAAACAGGCAGTGGTATGTATTCAGCATTGCCGGATTTGTGCTGCTGATTGCTGGCATCTTACAGCTAATAAACTTTGCCGATTTTAGTGATAACTTTGCAAGTTTAGGGATTACCCCACCTAGACTTTGGGCGGCGATAATAATTTTGGGTGAACTTTGGGGCGCGGCCAGCTTCTTTAAACTGCGCCTAAGCTATGCCTTTAGAATGGTAAGTAATTTTTGGGCGCTGTTTGTCAGTTTGTTTTGGTTCTACCAAAATATCCGGATAGTTAGCATGGGCAGCCAAACGGATTTTTCCGGCTCCAACTTCTTTGGTCATTTTTTGAGCCAAACCCCGGGCTGGTGGACAGTCTTAGAATCCACCCTACTGCTAACCTTTGTTCTCTACGCGCTGAGTGTTTCATTATCTGCACGCAAGTAACTAAGCAAGAGGAGGTGAGAGGTGTTTAAACTACCAGATTTAGGCTACGGCTTTGACGCACTGGAACCATATATTGACGCGCGGACGATGGAAATTCACCACGACAAGCACCACGCCACATACGTGGAAAAATTGAATGCCGCGCTGGCTAAGGCTCCGGATTTGCAAACCAAATCTATTGAGGAAATCCTAGTGGACCTTAAGTCAGTGCCCGAAGATATCCGAACGGCTGTACAAAATAACGGCGGTGGCCACGCCAACCACAGCATGTTTTGGCAGACCATGAAGCCGGGTGGCGCCAAGCAGCCGACCGGTAAAATTGCTGATGTTATTAAAAGTAACTTTGGCAGTTTTGATGAGTTTAAGGCTCATTTTACTGAAGCCGCCACTGGCCGCTTTGGTTCAGGTTGGGCGTGGCTGGTTAAAAGCGGCGATAAGTTTGGCATATACTCTACTGCCAATCAGGACAGCCCTTTGAGCGAGGGTAAAACGCCAATTTTAGGCCTGGATGTTTGGGAGCACGCCTACTATCTGAAGTATCAAAACAAGCGCCCCGACTATATTGAAGCTTGGTGGAATGTAGTTAACTGGGACGAAGTGGCTGGTAGGCTTTAGCAATGAGAAACAGACTCAACGAACGGCTGGACGATCTAATTGCCTACTCGGGCTTACCGGGATTTGTAGCCGGTGCCACTACCTTCGTGGTCGGAAACACCATAACCGAATTTACAGGCAATAGCTCACCGGATGCTTCCAGCGTCCATAATACACTTGGTTTGGGAGCGTCCGGAGTCAGTGCCCTGGTAGCTATGGGCATAGTCGCCGAGATAAGAAAAAGGCGTTATTTGGCCGAGCAAGACAACCTTCAAAGCGAAATTTCTTAAATGAAAAAGCCCACTCCGTGAAGAGCCGAGGGGGCTTTTTCATAGAGCGGGCTACTTGCCCGGTGGCTGGAGCGTTCCGAGGTATGCCTGGTACTGCTGTGGAGTCAGCGTCAGGACCACTCGGATCAGATGGTTGCTGAGGAAAGTCGGTAAACCCTCCGCGGCGACTCTGGGCCAGGCGCGCGTCTTGTTGATGGGTGCCTGTTTCTCCAGGTGGCCGCGTTGGAACTTGAAGAAGTGGTGTCCCACGTCCTGTCTTGAGCGGTAGTCAATTTCGTCGCTATCCACGACGAATTTGACATGACTCTTTGCACCGGCAATCGGCTCGAACTTCACCTTGGAGTATGGAATCTCAAGAATGTAGCTGGCGCTTGCGCTTCGGAAGCCCAGGCGAACAGTTGAGCTGGGTGTGAACTGACCGGACGTCGTTGAGCTGCCTCCGAACAGGAAGAAGCTGGTGTGGGTTGAGAATGAACCCACGGTTCCGCCGCCAATCGCAGCTCCGAGCTGCAGCTTGTATGTCTTGGCGGTATCCAGCTGGAACTCGTGCTTCAGGTAATCCTTGGTGAAGTAGTCGATGTGCACGGATGACGGTCTGTTGACCTGCACCATGCATCCTGCGAACAGGAAAAGGGCGCCCAGCACGATGAGCACAGCGATGATGCCACCGACTACGTCGCCCGCCGAAACACCTTTTCTGCTCCGCGAACTCATATCTGCTCCAGTTGTCGAAGGGCCAGGGGCTAGAAATCCCAATCAGCAGATTTTACAATAAATTCGCTAAAAAATCAACCAAGGACGTTTACGGCGCGAGCCGTGACTAGGATAACTACCAGCAGAGAAATTAGGGCCTGGACACTCATCAGACCCTTTACAAAGTGAGTTAGCGGCAGCGTATCGGTTGGAGAAAATGCCGAGGCATTGGTAACGGATAAGTACAGGTAGTCAAAATAGCTGGGCTCCCAATCCTCGCAATCTTTTATTTTTGATTCCATCTGGGGAAAATCAAATCTGGGCTTGGCGTCGTGCTTTTTAACGCCGGTCAATCCGGGGCTGTCGGTTTCCCAGTACCAAAGGCTAAAGACTATGATATTGGTTATAAAGATTGCCAGAGCGGCCTTTATAAGCTCTTTTCCGCCGACTTCGCTGCCGTTGAGCAGTCCGTCAATAACCAGTACCAGCGAGCTTAAGTTAGCAAAAGACACTACACCGATAAGCAAGATGGCGATAGTCCGGTTAAAGCCTTTAAAGCTAATATGGCGCTTGGGCGCGGTTATGCCAATGCTGCCGACCAAAATAAGCTCTATGATAGCGACTGTGTACTTATCGCCCCAGCGCAGCTCGGTAGGGATACCAAACTGTAAGATTATAGCCAACAAAAAAACCAACTGTGCGTGCCAAAGTTCTCGGCGTCCTATCGGGTGCATCATAATTACCCATTAGTATAGCGTTATTTGGAAATTACCCCAATAAACACTATAATTAACACCTGTTAACAATGGGACGTGGCCAAGCGGTAAGGCACTGGGTTCTGGTCCCAGGATCGTAGGTTCGAATCCTACCGTCCCAGCCAAGCATAAACACTTAGAACACGAGTGGGATTAGCATTTTTGTTTTTGCCTTGTAAGAGGGGTAGACTTTCGGAAACTGCTGCATCATCAATTTTTCTTCAGCAAAAGCACTGTAAATAAAGTAGACACTGGCAATAATAAAAACTATTAACCAATACATATTGACGATAAGAAACGACCCGAGCACCATGAGTAAGATGCCGGTGTATATAGGGTGTCGGATATAGCTGTACGGTCCTGAAGTGACTAATTCCGGAGCTTGTTTTTTCGTCATTGGCATGCCCCAGTTTTTGCCTAAATGCCTCCGAGCCCAAATAGCGATAATAAAACCGAGCAAAAATATAAGGAAACCCGTAGCCATGACTGCGTGATTATGTATCTCGTTTTGGTAGTGATTTTTGAGTGAATCAGGTAAGTGATTGAATACCAGCGCCAACAATATAGCCAAAGGCCAAATAGCTAGGCGTACAGCAAAAAACTGACCTATATTCGTGGGGGTTCCTATTTTAGATTGACGGGCTGAAACTATCCAATAGATCCAAAAAATAATCCAGCCTATGGCAATGATGAAAGTTAAGTGACGCATAGAATTAGTGTAGCAAAGTCATAACCTGGTGACAGATACTCGGCTAAGAATGTACTAAGCGGTTTTTTCGGCGATTAGCAGCATGTTGGTAACCGGAAAGTCCAAAGGCTTAAGACCGTCATCGCCACGAACAAATAGCTGCGCGCCGTCTTTATATCTATTTTCTATAACCCAGTCGTTGGTGTAGGCGTTGGAACCATCCATAACGCTAAAGCCGACCTGCTTTACGGCCTGGCACCACTGCTCATAGTTCCAATAACAAAAAGTCTCGTGCATTTCGCTGTACCAACTATCCGTGTAATCTTTTTTGCTCAAAAACTCACAGGCATCAGCCAGCCGCAGCTCAATGTACTCGGAACCGTTGTCCTGAACTTGCTTGAACTCAAACTTTTGCTGCTCCTCGGCTCTAAAGTCTCTGGAAAAGCGGCGAAAGCGGCCCAAAGTAGAAAGCTCTTTAATATGCTCGGTATCAACTTTGGGAGAGACATCTATTTCTTCCCAGTTTTCGGTGCGGCCGTTAGAGTTATTTAGTTTGAGTAGCACTAGCTGGTCTTTATTGTCCGGAGCGACGACGTCGGAGTTTATAAAAACTCCGCCGCTGGCGGTTTGGGCGTATATTTTTTTAATAAATTGAAGTAAGGCGTCGCGGCCCAAGTATGACTCTATTTCGTGGGTTAGAGAGAAGGTGGTCGTGGTATCTATAGAATTATCGGGAAATATCATGCCGGTCATGATGTTGCGCTGATAAAAAAAGACGTTGTCGTTAGAAAACTCACCGTTTTTTCGGCGCTGTTCGCAAATATCATAGAGCTTACGTGAGGCCTCAATGCCGTATAGGTCTGACTCTGCTAGCTTTGGGTCGCGGCTCATCAGCTGGATAACGCCGCCGGTGGCGCAACCTATGTCAACCACTCGGCCGCTTTTAATAAATGGTTTGATGAGCTCAAACTTGCGCTCGGCGCCAACTTCAAAATCCCGGCGATAAGTTTCGTAGTCGCGGGTTTCGGTGATGTCGCCCTCGTCGCCCAGCAGTGGGTCGTTAAAAACCTCTAAAATCAAGTCGCCCAGACGATATTTTTCCAGCATTTGACGCGATGAGTAATGAACATCACTTTGATAAAGCGGGTCGTTTCGCCAACTGGCGCCGGCGGCAACTATAGCCAGCACCAAATCCCAGGGACGTTTGTGCGAAGCCTCGGCGGTCTGTCGGTTAGTAAGCTCTGCCGGGGCGATGACGTAGCCCAACTTTTCGTACATATCAATCACCGAAGGCGTAGAGCATAGCACCAACGTATTACTAGGCGAAATATTAAATTGGCCTCGGCTTTGGACGGTTATTTCTTTGATGACAAAGTCGGCAAAGCGCTGAGTGTAGCCCAAGTCATTAATCGGATAAGAAAAACTAGTGGCCGGCAGTTCCTCACAAAAAGTTTCAATGGCCTGCTCGCGGCGGTTGCTGGGTATGGGGTTGCGGCGGGTGTTTTCGTGGTTAGCAGACGTTACTGCCCATATGATGTTGGGACTCGGGCGGAGCTTTATTGGTTGGCCGTTAATATCAAGCGACTGGCCGTCGCTGAGCAAGTTCTTTAAATATTCATATTGAAAGTTAGTCAGCAAATGGTGGCGTCCGGGTATTAAGATGTTTTCAAATGTTGACATAATTAAAGGTTAGCACAAATTTAGGGGTTCAACTTTCGTCCTAAAAAAGCGGGACTCGTCAGCACGAGGAAAACTCGTGGAGTTGAGGGGGTGGCGGAGGTTCGCGTACGCGAACCTCCGCCTGTCGGGAGCGATGGCTCAACCGACTAATGAGTGGGCGCGTGCGGGTTAGCCGCCAAAACCGCCAAGGGCGGTCTGGCTGAAGCTGCCAGCACTCTGGCTGGCGCGCACCGCGCTTTGACTGACGACCGCGAAGGCCTTGCGAATCTCGCTGGGCGAATTGCCCGGCGTGAGAATCCAGGTGTCCGGAATTCCCATGTCCGCGAAGATCTGGCGGAAGTCGGTGTGGCCGTCGTCGATACCGATGGCGGCCACGATGTGCTGTTCCGTCTTGAGCAGGCCCTGCACGATGGCCCTGACGTTGTCGGGCGTGTCGTAGGTGGAGTCCTCGCCATCGGTGACGATGACGGTGATGGCTCGCACTGCGACGCCGCCTGCCTCGAACTGGGCCACCTTTGCGGCCACACTGGTGAGTGTGACTGCTGCCTCCCGGTAAAGAGGCGTGCCGCCTGACGGGTTGTAGTTGCTGTTGTCCAGCTTGACGGCACCGGCCAGGGGCCGGTAGGCGTAGAAGACACCGCGGTTGAGCAGGTCGCAGCCGATCAGAACATCGGCCGACTGCTTGGACCCTGCCAGTGCCTCCACCACCTCGTTGCCGCCAATCCGCACTGCCTCAGGGTTGCCCGGAACGTAGGCGATGGAGCTGCTGTCGTCCAGCAGCATCCGCACCAGGACCGCCTCGCTGGAGCTGACGTCGTCCAGGCTGACGTCCCCCAGGCCCGCCATGATGGCGGGCCCCAGGGTATCGGCCGTCAACTCCATGGCCGCCGTGGCGCTGGCGTCCAGGCCGGCATCTCCCAGCAGGCTGCTGAGGTTTGCACTGTCACTCATTTTTATTTTCCTTTCTTCCAGGTTTAGCCAGCGCTCTGGCTAGAGCCGGACGTCGGGCCAGCTGGGAAGCGGGTCGGTGGACTTGACGACGTGCATGCCAGCGTTGCGGAACCGGTCAAAGGCCGCGTCGGCCTCATCGGTGTAGTCCAGCACGCCGGGGATGACGACCGGAGAGGTGCAGTCCTCCAGGAGGTACACCTTGCCAGCCAGGTTCGGATCCTTCGCCGTGATGTCGCTGAGCAGGTCGTCGATGGTCCAGGCAACGCAGTGGCTCTTGGCCTGACCGGCGATGGCCAGGACATCGAACTTCAGCAGCATCTCGATGAAGACGGTGTTGCGCTGGGCGCTCGGCAGCTGCCGATTTCCCGCCGTGGTCAGGACCTCGGGGCCCAGAACCGAGTAGTTTTCGGTGAAGGCGTTGGTGCCCTTCACCTCAAAGCCGGTCTGTGCTCCGCGGGCGATGGCGTGGAAGAAGCAAGCCTCCTCCAGGCCGCTGACCAGAGCGTGACCCTTGCCGCCCAGCATGGCGTGGAAGGGCCAGATGGTCAGTGCATAGCGTCCGGCGGCGGCCAGCTGCTGCGTGTAGTGCTCAAGATGCTGCTGAGCAGCACTCAAGCTGACGTGCAGTGCGGAGGCCATGAACGGGCTAGCCGTCCACTTGCCGTCCAGGATGTCCTGGTGGCTGACGAGTGTGTACGGTGCCGGGTTGGCGCCGAACTCGTCGACCAGGAAGGGCGGGTGAAACACCGCGTAGGCGCGGTGCGTATCCAGCGTGCAGTGGATGTCGCTGAGCAGACCCAGGTTGCGGTAGATGAACTCCGCAGTCCGGGCGCTGTCCTCTACAGCTCCGTTTCCGGAGCGGCCGCCCACGAACAGCTCGCCCTTGGGGTTGGCGAAGGTGTTCTGGGCGTCAATCACCAGCAGGCCGACCTTGGTGCGGTCGGTTGCGCTGGCGCTCAGGCCGTGAGTCTGGCGCCAGTCGGTGGCAGCGGTTGCCAGACCGCCATAGTCCAGCCAGCGCTCGTCGTCTACCACCTTTGCCGGGTCGTAGTGCGCCGGCAACGGCAGCTGCGTAACAGTAGCAGTCATTGCTGCTCTCCTTTTTGTTTGAGTGGTTTTAGCTGAGTTTGAGCAGAGTAATTTCGCGGGCCGAAACCGCGTAGATGCCGTCACTGCCGGCCAAAAGCTGGCTGGCGGCGTCAACAAACGGTTCGGTATCGGGGAACTCTTGCTCTACTTGCAGGGTTCCGTTAGCCGCCGTGATTCGGACGATTCCTTCGTCGGTGGCGGCATATAGAGACCTTCCGCTGGCAAAACGCCCGCGGATACCGCTTGCCAACCAGGAGTCATCGGTTTCTTCGGCCGAGGCCGAGGCAACCAATTCACCTTTTTGATTGACGACGTAGCAGTGGTTGACCAGCCGGCCTGCCTCTTGGATGCTGAGCATCAGCCACGCCAACTGGTTGGAAAATACACAGGTGGCGTCAATCAGCTGGCCCGGTAGGTTTGGAATTGGTACGCGGTCGTTTAGCCCCGCGCCGCCAGTGTCAAAGACGAAGCTTCTCGTCATCTGACCGGCTTGGTAAAACCCCAGTCCGAAGCGGTCGCCCGCCCAGAATAGAGTTTTGTCAGGTAGAACATCGCCGATGTAGCTGCTGCCCAACTTGCCGCTACGAACCAGCTGCCCGTTGGTAGTCCAGAAATAGGCCTCTGAGTTGGCGTCAAAGATTGGCAGCCGGCCGACGTTATCGGTTGTCAGGCTCTGCTTTGTCTGACCTGAGAAAACCAGCAGACGGTTTCGCTTGCCAAGCAGAGTGGTGTCGCCACTGATTCGGAAACGGAGCTCCGGATCAAGCTTGCCGCGAACCACTTCTTGGCCGTTCTCCCGGACAAAGCGTCCGTTCTCGTAGTGCAGATAGCGGAGTTTGCCGTTTTGAACGCAGGCGTGCAGAATTTGGCCCCGGGTGACGAACGTTCGAGTGGCCGTGACCTTACCTCGCCGTACGATGGTCTGAATCACGGCTCCGGGTGCTGCACAGACCGGACATTTAGCCCTGGCATGGACGCTGCCGCAAACGCTGCAGACTGTCCAGCGCAGGTTATCGAGTAGTTGCAATGGAAAGACTTCGCGCAGGTCATTTTGGTAAACCCGCGTAAAGTAGTCCAGCAACTCGTCCGGCAACACGGTGAGTGGTAGAGCTGGTTTGGGGTAGAGGACTTCAGGCGAGAAGACCGTGATTCTTGAAAGCACACGGTCGTCGTGCTGCAGCCGTTTGCCCGAGGTAGGTCTGTGGACTCCACCGTAGGGGCCAACAAACAGCAGCGATTGGAACAACATGGTGCTAAAGGCGTACCAGTCAGAGTAACGGCTATGCGGTGTGCTGAGGACCAGGTGGTCCGGCGCGCAGGCCAGCGGGTCAACGAAGCGAGCCGTGAAGGTTCGGCAGAGGAACTTGCCAAACTGCATGCTGTCGGCGTCAACCAAGTACGAACGGTTGGTGCCGTCAAATAGCACGTTCAAATCGTTGAAGTCGCCGATGACTACTCCAGCCTGGTGCACCGCCTCCACCATTTCGCGTAGGTCGCGGAAGACTGCCAGAGTCTGGTTGCCGTCAATGCCGCCTTGTTCGCGCCACAGCCGGTCGCCCAGTCTGAGCAGTACTTCCTCGGTGTCCAGGTAGTTCATGGTGTAACCGGCAATGTCGGTGCCCGTTGAACGGCGGTAAGCCAGTTCAAGCGGAGACACAACCCGTTCGGGCAAGACAGCGCCCGGGAAGGCCGGCAGCTTGGTTTGGATTTCGGCCAAGCGTTCTTTGGCCCCGGCCTGAGCCGAGGGGTTACCGGCGTAGTCCGGGTCGTTTGGTTGCTTGTACAGTTTCAACACCCGGCCGCCGTCAAGGCGGAATATGTCGGCCTCGCCGCCCTTGCCGATGATTGCCGTCGGCGGAAGCTGGCGACGCTGGCCATTTAGGTAAACGGTCGCCACTTTTCCTCCTCTAGTTTTCTTCGGGTTTTGCCAGCCGTCCGACAATCAGTGTCGTGTCGTCGGGCAGCAGGCCGGGCTCGGGGTCTTTGCGTGGCCAGTCGCGGCTGATTAGCCGCAAGCGGCGGTTCAGCAGGTCTGGCTTGTTGGGGTCAAAGTAGTTCGGGTCGTCCCAAAACTGGCTGATGTTGCCGACCTGCTCACTCATGCCCGGCAGACTCATGTGCTCGGCAGCGATAAGGTCCATGACCCCATCACAGCCGATTGCAAAACTCTGCAAAGCTTCAAGCTCGCACGACGCCACAACTTCCAGGTTGGGAGCCTTCATATCCGGCTCCAAGCGGCCCGCCAGCAAGCCGTAAGCCGCATAAGGCGGCTGGTTGCCGGGGAATGGACCAAGCTGATAGATGTTGTTGTTGACGGCAAAGACTCCGTCACCCAAGGCAAAGAAGTCGGCCGTCTCGTCGGTCAGCGCAACACCAACGATTGTGAACAGAAAGTAGTCCTCAATCGTTTGGCGGTAGTTGCCGCCCATCAGCCTGGCGGTAGAGTCAATGGTCTGAAGTACGTCTTCCAGTACTTCGTCCCAAAGGACTTCGCCGAAATCGCTGATGTGGTCGCTGACCGTGTTTGCTACGAGGCGGGCACCAAGCTTCGCACCTACCTCGCTATCCTTGCTGCTGCCGCAACCATCGGTTACCACCGCAACTGTTGCCTGCTCGGTGCGAATGACGGCAAGGCCGTCCTGACCGTTTTTATGCAGGTTTATGTTGCGATGATTGCGCCCGGTTACGGAGCCGCTGGCAATCGCGAAGTCGTGGTGCGTCAAAGTGCTCACCTCCGTTCATTTTTGGTTCCTGGTTGTCAAAGTTCAGCGGTGCGGTGTTTGCTCGCATCACCGGCTGGCGCTCAAAATATGCTTTAAGCGTTAGCCGCCAAAGCGGGCGATAATTTAGACGCCAAAGACCTCCTTATATTTATTAATCTGAGACGGCGAGCCGGTATATTTGCCAGGGTCGTCACTCAACTTTACGGTGCCGACTCCGTTGACGCGGGTGGCCTTCATGACAATGTTCAGGGCTTTTATACCGAGGTCATTGGTCAGACTGGTGCCCCAGCCAAACAGCACGTTTATGCGGCTTTGAAAGTTTTCTTGCAGCGAAACAATGTCACCGATATCTAGTCCGTCGCTAAAGACAACTGTCTTTGTACGTGGGTCAATGGAATTTTGTGCGTAAAATTCAATTACCTTTTCGCCAAAATCGTAGGCGTCGCCAGAATCGTGGCGCACACCTTTCCATAACTCGGCCTGCTCTGGGCTAAAGTCGCTAAAGAAAAAATCACTGCCAAAAGTGTCGGTTAGAGCGATTGAATAGTCGTGGCCATAAAGACGGTACCAGTCGTCCAGAAATTTATTATGTGAGCCGGCAATATTTTGTCCGCGGGACTCGGCCAGCCCAGCGTAGACCATCGGCATTTCGTGGGCAAAGGTACCGATAGGCTTTAAGCCAAACTTGCGAGCCAAGCCAACATTTGAGGTGCCGACCAAATTGTCCGGGCACTCGGCCGCCAATCGTTCAATGACGTGGCTTTGCCAGCGGCTGCTAAAGTGACGGCGAGTACCAAAGTCGGCAAACTTAATCTGCGGGTGGCTCTTTAGGATGTCAATCTTTTCGCTCAGTCGCCTATCGCCCTCCTCGTAGACTTCAAAGGGGTCTAGGTTGTGAGCCATCAAATAGTTTTCAAAGTATATTTCATTTACCTCGGCTAGAACTGCCGTTTCCCAAAAAGTTACAGCCGGCCATTCGCCAGTTGTTTCAACGGCTAAATCGCCCTTTTGATTCAAGCCGACTTCTGCCTCCGGTAATTCCATATCTTCCAGATATTGCAAAAACTGCTCATTAAAAACCGCTTGGCCGTCGCTAAGACTAAGACTACCAAGATATCTAAGTTCGGTTTCATTCCAGCCAAAGCGTCTGAGTGCCTCAAGCCTAGCGGCTAGCTCGGGCGGGGCAACAAACTCGCTAAGCTGCTCCGGGCCGCGGTTATGTAATGAAAAAGTAACTACGGCGCCTGGCTCTTTCGCATAAGCCAGTTGAGCCATAGTGGGCTTATAATAGTCCAATAACTCAGTTAGGTCGGGCAGGGCACCTTTGGCCGTCTGAGCCTCTATTGGTAGCTTTAACTCAGGTGATGTTATAGTGCTCATGACCTACCTCCTAGTAATTGTATTTAATACACTAACTATCATGTCTAAAGAATATACAAGACTTAGTGTATTGTCAACACTATTTATTTTTTTATCTACAAACTAATCAAAGTTTCGGGGCAGGCTTTGGAGTGATTGGTGTTTGAAGCAGTAGAGTTTAGCCGGTCTGTGAGCGCCTTCACGCAGAAATTCTCCAGTGGGGACTATTAAGTCTAGCTCGGTAAAGCGCTTGCGGAAGTTACGTTTATCAAGCTCGTGTCCTAAGACTGCTTCGTAGGCCGATTGCAGCTGAGGAAACGTAAACTGACTAGGCAGCAGAGCGAACACGGCGTTAGTATAGGCCAATTTGGAACGCAGACGCTCATGAGCGTATTTAATAATATCTGGATGGTCATAAGCCAGTTTTGGCAGGTTGCTAACAGGGAAGAACTGGGGGTTTTCGGTAGTTTTGCCACCAAGCGGGCTAAGGCCATAGCAAAGGCCCATATAGCTCACCGATACGGCGTGACCGCGGGGGTCGCGGCCAACTGAATCAAAGGTATAAAGCTGTTCAATTAGACCTAGGCGTTTGGTATCTATACCAGTCTTTACACGCAGCACTCTGGTCAGAGCCTGCATGGTTGTCTCGCCTTCTGGGTTATAGCCGCCGGGCAGGGCCCACTGGCCCTTGAAGGGGATGTTTTGGCGTTGTAGCAGCAGGACGCAGAGCTGGCCGTCTATTAGCTGAAAAATGATGCCGTCAATTGTTAGAATAGGAGGTCTATATTCGCTCATATGCGCAATTTACCATAAAAGTGTTAAATATACAATAACTGATTTACGGACTTAGCTTAGTCAAAGAATTGTTGCTGTCATCGGCCGCCGAAGGGGAGAGAGCCGCCACCCTCACTAAAAAACAGTGAACTAACCGAGCACTGAGCCTATCATTGCACTAAACAGCTTCTACATGAGCCAGCTTTAACTAGTTGCTCCCAAAAGAATTAAAAAACTGTTTCCAATCATTCTCGCTTAGTTTTCCGCTGGTCTGGCGGATGACTATAAAATAGCGCTGGAAAAAATATAAGCACTGGATTCTTTTAGCAGCTGACCGGTCGGTCTTATCTTAAGGAGCTGGACTATAACTCGTGCATCCAGACCTAAAAGCTGTTAGGCCGACGCGCCAAGCCATTTTTGCTTAAGGCGTTCCAATCTTAACAAGAGTTTGCCTGCTTGCACTTTCATAGGCTAGACTTATTCTGATGGGGAGCCTGATAAGTGACGTTAAGCATCCTGAGCCGAAGAGGCCTGTATCTAAAGACTCCTATACAACCAGCACTTTGTTTAAAGTCATGGTAAGAATTTTTAAAGAAATTCTTCTACGGGCTAAAAAATGGTTCTTGTCCCATAAACTAGCAATCGTAATCGTGGCAATTTTAATAATTTCTGGTGCTATTGGTCTAGACAAGGTACGTGTTCACAGCCCTCCGCCCGGTCCTTTGCCTGCAAACGTTGTCAGCTCCGTAAATTTTCGACTATATTACCCAGCGACTTTGCCGAGTGGCTATGTGCTTGTGCCGGGCTCGGCTAAGACTGAGCATGGGATAGTTTTTTACACACTACAAAATGGCAACAATAAAATAACTATCAGCGAACAGCCTTTGCCCCAACATCCGCCTGACTTAAAATCGATAAGTGGCTTTAATGTCTTAACCGGCGATTCGGGGTCAATTGCTTTCGGTACGACCGATGGATCGCCGGCAGCTATCTTGCTTACCGGCAATGCCCTAGTTGCACTAAACAGCACAACTAGCACTCCAACTACCGATGTTGTTAAGGTAGCTCAAAAGATGAGGCCACTATAAAATCCTGGGCTAAACTAAGCTATTGCACCTGATATTCTATGTAACTGCCTGCACAAGTCTCGGATATCCTGCCGGCAGCGGCCGCATTGTTGGCGAACTGGTAGTTCATGGTGCCGCTGGAGTTAGGCTGGAAGCTGAAGGTACCTTGGAAAACTCGCTGGTCGGCTACCGTGGCAGCCGTGCCCAGACTTAGTCCGCCGCTGGGGAAGGTAGTAGTCGCCCCTAAAACCCCGGCCGAAGATTGGATAGCATCAGCTGTTGTAGTACTAACGTAGGTTCCGCTAACATTCTTGGCGGCAATCGCCGCCGGGAACAGGAATTCGCCCTTATAGTCACCCGTAGCGTTACTGCCTGAGTAAACTATGTAAAAACGCACGGTATAGGTGACCCCGCCAGTTACAGGGAACTGTAGAACGCTATCATTGGCATAAGTAGCACTGTTGGTAACGTCCTGAGCGGTAGTTTTAGTAATGCCAATCCAGGGACTTATACAATTTACCCACGCGCCGTTTTGATAACAACGAAAGGTGTTAGTAGAAGTGTTATAGTACATCGCGCCACTGACTCCTGTCGGATCGGCCGATTGATTATAGCTGTCCAAGACCAGGATGGTGGAGTTGGCGTCGGTGGTGGAGCTACCGATTTGGACGCTGCTGCCAGAGGCTGTTATAAGAGTTAAGCCGCTAGAGCCACCCTGGATAGTGGTACTGCTGGATGAGTTGGTAGAACCAATTGTCACACTTTGAATGGCCGCACCCGTAGCTAGTTGGATGGTGTGGGCTGTGGCGCCGTTGAACAGAGCCGTGGTACCAGTGCCGGCTTCCAAAGATAGTGAGTTGGCGGTCTTGGCTGAACTACCGATTACAACTATCTGGGTCCCTGTGGCATTGGTTGAGGCCGCAATATTCACGTTTGAGGCATCGGTATTGCTGGTTGCCCCGGTGCCGATATTAATAGTTACGGCGTTAGTAGCCGTACCGATGCCGATATATCCCGAGGCAGCAGTCTGTAGCTGAAGCGTCTCATTTGTGCCATTAACCCCGGCCCGAAGTGTAAGTGACGAGGTTGAATTAGTTGATCCGGCAGTTAGGGCCTGCACACCTGCCGAAGAATCAGCCAGATGTATAGTCGTATTCTGGGCCGTACTGCCAACCGAGCCAATATTAATGGTCTTGGTGGCAACATTATTAACACCGATATCTATGCCGCCGGAGGCGGCTGTTTGAAGTACGATAGTATCTGCTGCACCGCCGCCTTGGATCGTTACAATTGAGCCTGTGTTGACCGTTGAACCAAGAGTAATGACCTGAGCCGAGTTGCCGGACGTGTCGGCAATGTGAATGGTAGTGGCGTTGGCGGTCGAACCAACTGCGCCTATATTTATCGTCTTATCGTTGGCGTTAGCCCCTAGATTGATGGTGGAGTTGGTAGCGGTAGCTTCAATTGATAGGTTCCCGGTGTCAGTAGACCAAGTGGAGCTATTATGAGCGGAGATGTTCAGTGCCTGGCTGGTTGCTGATTGAAGAGTGGCTGTAGCGGCCGCTCCAAATGTCAAAGCGCTACTAGTAAAGGTGTTAGTATTATATTTTCCGGTGGCAGTAATATCACCAGCGTTAGGACTGACGGTAAATACGTCTGTTCCAGAGTTCTGTACTGCAAAACGGCCGTTAGAGCCGCAGGAAGTCACACACTGCAAGTTAATAAGGACGTTGGCGTCGGTAGCGGTATCGGTGGCGTTTATAGCCACATCGTGAGCGTCGGTTGTATTTAGGATATTATAATTATTGTAAGCGGACTGAAGCGTAGCTCCGGTTTCGGTGGCTGTAGAGTTGTACTCGATTGTCCAGTAGACCGTGTAGTCGTCTGTAGTCGGTGTATAGCCTGAGCTTGTATCAAAAGCTATGCCAATAGTATCGCCTTGGGAAAAGGTGACCACCCCGGCGTCCAGAGCGCTGGAGGACGAACGGCTGTTTGTCGTGTCCATCTGACAAGCAGCCGAGCCAACTGAAACACCATTAACCCGCCACCGAAGACTAAGAGTGCCTGCGGTAATTGCGGCGTTATTCTTTATCAAACAACTTCGAAAACTGCCGCCGGCAGCGGCTGTAAAACCAGTTGCCCCAGCCGTATTGGATACTGCTGTGGCGCTAGTAAACACTAAGCTTTCAACGGGCGTACCGGTTAAATTGGCGCCAACGTTGGCTAAGCCGGAGACAATACTCAATGTTGAGTTTGTTGTGCCGGCCAAGCAGTCTGCCCAAACGCCGCCTTGGTAGCACCTGAACTTATCGTTCGTCGTATTGTAGTAGATTGAGCCGTTATAGCCACTGGAGGGGTCAGCCGTGGAGGAATCAACGATGAACTGAGTAGTGTTGGTGTTAGTGCCCGCCCCATCGCCCACTACCACTTTATTATTTTGCG
>Ga0335070_10001136_pt1 | contig 30373 bp, 30 predicted proteins | sample Lox_Sample_13_FD_206722 | JGI IMG/M metagenome (GOLD analysis project Ga0335070, IMG submission 206722) | Soil microbial communities from Loxahatchee National Wildlife Refuge, Florida, United States - Lox_Sample_1.3 | ecosystem: Environmental > Terrestrial > Soil > Wetlands | place: USA...
ATTCTTGTCCGTCCGCAAGGCCCGCATCTTCGCGACATACTTTGCCGGCTCCCAATACATAACCTGGCTGTCGTTGAACGACGTTTTCACCAGCATCGCCGGATACGCCTTCGCCTCAACATTGTCATACGGCGAATACGTGATCATGTAATCGAAGGCTGCCTTTTCTTTCGGATTTCCCCACTCCTCAAACTCGCCCACGGTCAGCGGCAACGATTCATCCAGCATCGTATTCATCACATCGACAAAGGGCACGCCCACAATCGCCGCATGAAACAGGTCCGGACGCATGTTCAGCACTGCGCCCATCAGCAACCCACCGGCTGAGCGACCTTCAATCACCAGGCGGTTCTTCGATCCATAGCCGCGCTTCACCAGGTCTTCCGCGCACGCAATGAAGTCGGTAAACGTTGTCTTCTTATTCATCATGCGCCCGGCGTCATGCCACGCCTTTCCCATTTCGCCGCCGCCCCGGATGTGCGCCACCGCCGTCACCACTCCTCGATCGACCATGCTGAAAATGTTCGAATTGAAAAACATGTCGATCGAAATTCCATACGACCCGTACCCGTATAAATAGAGAGGGCCGGTCCCATCCATCTTCGCGCCTTTCAAGTGCAGCACTGAGACGGGAATCTTCGCGCCATCCGACGCCACCGCATAAATCTGTTCCACCTGATACTTGTTGCGGTCGTATCCGCCCGGCACTTCTTTCTGCTTCAGCAGCGTCGAGTTCCCGGTCTGCATGTCGTAGGAGTACACCGAAGGTGGCGTAACCGGCGACTGATATCCATAACGAAAATCCGTCGTGTCGTACACCTTGTTTACATACGGATACGAGGCGTATGCCTGCTCGGGGAAATCGATCTTCTTCGACTTGCCATCGCGCAGATCGATCACGCGAATCTGCGGCAGCCCGCCTTCGCGCTGATACAGCACGCAATAATTCCGGAACAGGTCCATGCCATCCAGCATGATGTCGGGGTTGTGTCCCAAAGTTTCGTGCCAGTTCTTGCTCCCCGGATCGTTCACGGGAGTCGTCACCAGCCGGAAGTTCCGCCCCGTATCGTTCACGCGAATATAGAAAACATCCGCGTTTTCGTCGGGATAATACTCCACACCCTGCTTGCGCGGCTCGAGCACCTGCCAGTTCGCCGTCGGATCGGCCGCCGGAATAAACCGCGCTTCAGTTGTCGTGTGGCTGCCCGAAATCAGGAAGATAAATTTCTGACTCCGCGTCTTGTACGCATCCACTTCAAACTTCTCATCCGGCTCCTCGTAGACCAGCGTATCCGGGCTGGCCGATGCCACGGTGTGCCGGTAAAACCGGTATTGCCGCTTCGACACCGCGTCTTCCTGCGTGTAGAAAATTGTGTTGCTGTCGTTCGCCCACACGATCGAACCCACGCGCTCCGCATGATCCGCCAGCGTCTTGCCCGTCCGCAGATCTTTCACCGCCAGCTGAAACTGCCGGAACCCCGTGTTGTCATATCCATATGCCAGCAAATTGCCATCGGGACTCACTTCAAACGACGAAACCGACATGAACGCTTGTCCCTTGGCCAGTTCATTGGTGTCGAGAATCACCTCCTCCGCCGCATCCCCGCTCGCTTTCTTCCGGCAGCGGATCCCGTACTGCTTGCCCGCTTCGAACCGCGTGTAATAAAAGTAGTCGCCCTCGCGATACGGCACCTCGACGTCGGTCTCTTTTACGCGGCTCAACATTTCGCCGTACAACTTCCTCTGCAGGCCTTCGGTCGGCTTCATCACGGCATCGGTATATGCATTCTCAGCCTCCAGGTACGCGCGTACTTCCGGATTCTGCTTGTCGCGCAGCCAGAAGTAGTTGTCTGTCATCTGATGACCGTTGACCTCGGTCACATGCGGAACTTTCTTCGCCACTGGAGGCGCCGGCAACGCCGCCGTCGCAGCCTGCCCCACCGCCATTACCACTCCCACGCCTGCACACACCACGACCCCAATCAAAACCGGCCGAAAAACTCGATTCATAAAGAGACCCTCACAGCCAGTAAGCATACCGCAGAAGGCCCATGCGAGGGTTTCAAGGAAGCACAACAAGAAGAAATCAAGCACGTCTTTCCCGAAGTCCGCGCGCTTTCACCAGCGGGGCGAGGAATCTCCCAGCGGAAAGAAACTAGAGATGGGGGCCTCCAACTCGGTACTCGCAACTCGGTACCGCACTACTGCGCCTGCACCGTCACCGCATACTTTCTGTCCGCCCGCACGTCCACAGCAGTCCCGGCCTTCACAAATCCGCTCATTACCTGCGGATTCATCCAGTCCATCTCCCACCCATGCTGAATCGCCACTACCGTATACCTTCCCGGCACGACCGCCCGCAGCGTGAATGTTCCGTCCAGGTCGCTCTGGTCGCGCCGCACCAGCGGCTGACTGTTTTTGAAGTCCTGCGGAACCAGCACCACCATCGCACCCGAATCCGGCTTGCCCTCGCGGATCACCGTCCCGTCCACATTCCCCAGTCCCTGGCGCAGAGTGATAGCGAGTTGCACCGTCGCGCCGTTTCCAATCTCCACGCTTTGCCCCATCACTTTGGCTCCGGTCGCAACGATCCGCACGACCTCTGCCTCATCCGCTGTTCCCGCTTCCACTTGATACGTGCCCGCCGGCATCGGTCCGGACGCAATAACGAAGTTTCCAGTTTCGTCGAGTGGGGCGCTGAAGCGCTCGCCCGTCGCCCGATTCATGAGCTGCACATATCCCCGCATGAGGCGCCCAGTCCGTCCTTCTTCCGTGACCACGCCCTTCACCATTGCCGAGGTTGCGGCATGCCCCGCCACCAGCTCTTCATCGCCGGCCACCGACACGTGCTGGGTCCAGCTCTGCTGGATCTTCCCATACGATTGGATATGTACGTCGTAATCTCCTGGCGCCATGCCGCTAACTTCATAGTCGCCTTTCTCGGTCTGGACGTTCTGGATTCGGGCTCCCTGCGGCTGTCCATCAAAGATGTGCTGCGTGACCGTCACTGAAATTTGTTCGCTGGGATCGAGGGTCGGCCGGCGCACATGCAAATGCGCCGCCGGCACCGCGACCAGCCTTACATCCGCCGACGCGTGGTCTCCCGCCTTCAAGATCAGCGGTACGGCCCCGCTTTCCTCCGTCGCACCCGGGTAATACGTCACCGGATAGGTCACGTCCAGCGCGCGTTCCGCATCCGTCGGTTGTTGATTCTCTGGCGTGTTGTTGCTCTCGTCATTCAATCCCGGCTGCCGGTTCAGTACGAACATCCGGGGCCGGACGCGCTCTCCTTGCTGCGCGTACCAGGGCGTGGCCCGCACCACAACGAAATACGTCCCCGGCGCCAGATGGCTGAAGCGATACCGCCCTTCATCATTCACCATCGCGTTGGAGAAGAAGTTTGTCTCCTCGCGTCCTTGTTGCATTTCCCTTTTGAAGAGCATCACCTCGGTATCGCGCACCACGTCATTCGACTCATCGATCACGTGTCCGACAATCGATGCGTCCGGCCGCAACGCGAACATCAGATGCTCGGAATCGACCGCTCCGCCGGTGACAATTCCGGTGAAGAATCCCTGATGCTCCTCGAAACCCTGCAGCACGAATCCCGGCGCTTCCGCCCGCATCCAGTACTTCCCCGCCTTCAATCCGGTAAACTCAAACCCGCCATCGCCCCCCGAAGTCGTACTCTCCAAAACCTCCATCATCAGCGAAGTCCCAATCGTCACCACCACCCCGCGCAAGATCTCGCCTGTATTCGCATTTACTACGGTCCCAGCGATCCGACATTTCCCTGCAGACGGCGTGGAAGGATTCTGCCCAAAACAGAGAGAACCAATGAGGACCGTAAGTAAAACAAAAGCGGGTGCCCCACTTCGACGGCGCAAGCCGAGGGTACGCTCGCAAAAGACATGCCAGCCCCGAAGGGGCGAAACTGGGAACCCACCGGCGCTGCCGCCCCGCCGCAATATTCGAAGCTCGCGCCTCATTTCCCCACCCGCACCATCTCCAACGTCACGCTCGATTTCTGACCCGCGGATAACGTCACCCGCGCCGCCTTTCCCAGGTACGCGCTCATCGCATCCGGATTCTTGAATTCCAATCCCTGTACGCGATCCACCAGCACGAGGCTGTAATCTCCCGGAGCCATATCCGACAACTCAATATCCTCGCCCCGCGGCATTTGCAAGGTGGTTGCTTCCCCGGGCGCTTTTTCCGGGATGACCACAACCCATCCCATCGCCGGATCTCCCTCCCACGTGGCATTCGCCTTCAACGTCCCTCCATCGTCGCGCAACACTACATCAATTGTTGCGCAGGGCGTCGTCGCCCCCACCGTCAGAGTATCCCGCAACAAGTCCACGTTCCCGCACTGCGCCGAGTCCACATACCACGGCGGATTCCTTGCCATCTCCATCCAATACGTTCCCGGCATCAGATTTCTCACCGCCAGGCTCTCCGGTTTTCCGCTCTCGTCGACGCCGATATTGGGCAGCATTCCCCCGTTCGCTACTCCACCCCCAGTTTTCGCCGCGAACCGCATCCACATCGAAATCGGCGGAACCTGAGTCCGGCCTTGGTTTCCGTTGAGGTACGTTTGTCCCGGTGCCACCGTCGGCGTCTTCCCCGACTCGTCTTTTCTCACTCGCACCGGAATTGTCATCGCCGGCCCCAACACCACTTGCATCCCGACCACATCCGTATTCACGGTCACCGGTACGCTCGCATTTCCGACCAGTCCGCCCGGCCCAAACTGCTGTGCGTGCAGCGCATAACTGCCTGCCGGAACATGTACCTCAAACTCCCCCGTCTGCGGATTCAGTTTCATGCCCTCGACGGTCTCGCCATCGCCATCGATCATCTCTACGTTCGTGTTGCTTGCCCCCTCACCTCCGGCGCGAAGCATTCCACTCACTCGATACCAGGGTTCCAGCTTCAATGAAGCTTCCACCTCGCTGCGCTGTCCCGCCGTCACCACCAGAGGGGTCGCTGCGTCCAGCCCGGGTGCGCCCGGATAAAACATTCGCTCGTATCCGCTCTCATGCCCCTTGAACGCGGCCGTCCCGCCCGGAAGATATTTTGGACCAATCTCCAGGTAGTACTCTCCCGACATCAAGCTTGGGATCCGGAATTCCCCTTCATCGTCCGTCGTTGCCGCACCCGGCTGTGTCCATTCTTTTCGTCCATCTTGGATCTGCGCCTCCATTACCTTGACGGGGACGCCCTCGATCGGCTCTCCATTCGCGGTCACCCGCCCGAAAATTACTCCTTCCGGCACCAACCTCACTGTGACCGTTGACGTGTCTGGGCCGATCATGATCGTTGCCGGAGGCAGCCATCCGTTTTTCAACTTGATCTGGTCTTCGCTGAAAAATCCCGGCTTCTGCGCGTTCACGGCGGTCTGTGCCGCCGGAAGACCCGCGAACTCGAAGTGCCCATCCGGCCCGGTCAACGCCGACTCCTCGCCTCCGGCATACACCTGCACCAGTGCCCGAGCCACCGGTTCCCCCGTCACCGAGTTCACCACTGTTCCGCTTAGTCCGTAAGTCTTTTTATTATTGGCGTCGTCGGCGGGGGAAGTTAGGCCCTGCCCGAGCAAACGGACAGGCGCCACGAGCAGCAAGGCTAGCAGGAACCGCATTCCAGTCATCGCAGAAAAACAGCCCCCTATCAGCCCTCGGATGTACCTTGAGTAGCCTGAGTTGCACGCTCGGCCAGCGCCGAAAGTGAATCCGGGTGGGGATTGTGACTTCCGTCAAAAGAATAGACACCGCGGGGAGGAAATGGAACAGAGTCGCAATAACGAAGGGTTACCTGGGAGGTAAAGGCAAAATGGTTGCCCCATGTCTCGCTGCAGTTGCGAGACATGGGCATTACGGAGGCAGAAGGAGGCACATTCCGCCCGACTCAACTTCAATGGATCCAACCTAATGTGCCAGCCCGGAACTCGGATCGGTTAACGAGATCAGCTTTCCCGGCGGATACTGCTCGGCCCGGAGCGGAGTTTCGGGCACGATGGTTAACACCTCACCGCTGTGAACCCCCTGAACGATCAGGTTCTGGCTTTCAACGGCTAGGACTCGATACTTCTCGCCAAAGAGCTCATTCCGTTGTTCGCTCATAATGTTCCTTAGATGCCCCATTCCCCAGGAAGGGTCAATATCTCTAAACACTTTTCCTGTTGAAAAGACTCCCCCTAGTACTAGGAGAAACGCCTTAGTTGTCTTATAGATACAGCGTTCACGACGTTTGGAAAGTTAAAATCGGAATGAGAACGCAGGGAACGAATAAGTCGAATCATGTGATTTGAATCACATAAAGGAGTGATTGAGATCACTTTCCTTCATTTGCAACGCCACGCACACTCATCCCGAGGTTCACTGGGGTTCCGCCTTTGCATCCGGGCACGCCGAAGCACTCCGTCCGAATTGTCGTGCAACACACGCGTCAGCAGCGCGGTTGGTGCTTCCGCCTGATTGCCTACGAAGACTCTCGTACTTATCCTCCCCTTCAATTCAAGCGGGCCGATGATCTGCTTATAGCGATCCGAGGCGCGATGCCGGACTTCAAAGAGAGCGACCTCGCGGTCCGGGAAGACGCCGACCATTCCTACGTCGCCTTTACCGCAGACTGGGAACTCAACGATGACCAGATGCTGCTCCTCGGCCTGAATGAATGATGACGATTCTGATTCCTGGTCGAGAGCGCGAGCACGAAAGAAAAAATTGATCTGAGAGGGTGGGAGCTTTGACTTACTGGAGAGCACTCATCTAATCAGAGATCCGGGTTTTCCCCGGTGCGAGGTACTCGCAACTCGGTACTCTTAATTACAATCGAACGTCCATGCAGCCGGCACAAATAGCGGAACTCCTGGAGCCCTTCGTCGTCCAGGCGCAGAGCCCAAGACCCGATGCCCAGAGCCTGTTCCAGGATATATCGACGTACATCGATATACTCCTGCGCTGGAATGCGAAGATGAATTTGACTGCCATCCGCCAGCCGGAAGAAATAGTCACCCGCCACTTCGGCGAAAGCCTGTTCGCCGCCCGCCACCTGTTCCCGAGCCATGTAGAGACAGCTGCCATCGGCTGTCTGGCCGAGCGAAGTTCGGTCCACGGCGCAGACCGTGGGTTCACAAGAGGGGAAGATCAAGGACCGAAGAGTGGACAGACCGTCGCCGACCTGGGCTCCGGCGCCGGATTCCCCGGCATCCCCATCAAGCTCTGGGCCCCACAGATCTCCCTGACGCTCATCGAATCAAACCAGAAGAAGGCGACGTTCCTCCGCGAGATCGCCCGCGCCCTTACATTGACGGACATCAATATACAAAACGCGCGAGCTGAGACCATCTCCGATCGCTTCGGAGTAGTCACGCTGCGCGCAGTCGAGCGCTTCGATTCAATCCTGCCAACGGCGGCATCCCTGCTGGCCCCGGGCGCCCGCTTGGCTTTGCTGATCGGAGAGGACCAAGTTCCAGCAACCCACCATACCCTCCAAGAAATGGCCTGGTCTGACCCACTTCCCATCCCTCAATCGCAATCCCGCGTCCTCCTAATCGGTCAATCTACATAGCTTCGTCGGCTAAGAGCACGAATCAGACTGATTAACATATTGGATGAAGTGGGATGAAGTGCCCATAATACCCTCAAAGGATGCGAATTCCTCGGCCTAGATGTCAGGCGGACACTACACGAAGTGGGAAAGTATCTTCATACCAACCTGTTTCCAACAATAGGATCTCTCGGCATGGCAGAGTTTTCCACAGTGTTCCTGCAGGAACACTTCTCCAATTTGTACAAGAATGTTCCTGCAGGAACATTACTTGCGATGGCAAAATCAGAGAAGTGTTCCCGCAGGAACATTCAAGCCAGTCGTCTCTGAGGCACCTTCGCCCTGTCGCCCGATCCCTTCCAGATCAGACCCTTAACTCATAGACCCAAGATGTGAAGAAGTGTTCCTGCAGGAACACTCGCAATAAACACCCCGATGACGCCCTGCCGGGCGAACCTGTGTGCTCCGCCGCTGTCGAAGCAACATCGCGATGGGCCACTACAATCGCTGTCCAAGTGTTCCTGCAGGAACATTATCGCCCTCTACCATTCGCAGTTGAGGTAGCCAGGATCCAGACCCAAAACCTAATACTCGGGCAGCGAACGGCCAAACGACTAGCGACCAACGACTGCTCAATGTTCCTGCAGGAACATTAGACTGGTTTTGCACATCAATTCACCTCTCTGCACAGCAATTCTTCATTGCTTGTGAATGCAAATGGAATTATGCTGCGACGTAGCTCTGGTTTCTTCTTAACAATCCAATGGGACGTGTCATCGCCGTTGCTAATCAGAAGGGTGGCGTCGGGAAGACTACGACTGCCATCAACCTGGCTGCGTCCTTCGCGGCCGCTGAAGTGAATACGCTGCTCGTCGATTGCGATCCGCAATCGAATGCCACGAGTGGCCTGGGCTTCATCAAAGATCCTGAGCGGGTCAGCTCCTATGATCTCCTTATGCGCGAAGCCTCTGGCGAGGAGGCGCTGCTCACGACTGAACTCGAGCAGCTCTGGCTAATTCCTGCGCATAAGAACCTGATCGGCGCAAATCTTGAGCTGGTGGACGCTGAAGGCCGCGAGTTCCGGATGCGCGACGCCCTGGCGCCCCTGCGCGATCGCTTCCAGTTCGTCGTGCTGGATTGTCCGCCAGCACTGGACCTGCTCACACTAAACGCGCTCGTGGCCGCTGATACTGTGCTCATTCCGATGCAGGGCGAGTACTTTGCGCTGGAAGGCGTGAGTGAGTTGCTGGACACGATCGAGCGCATACGCGCCGGGCTGAACCCTGAGCTGGGCATTGAGGGTGTGGTGCTGACCATGTTCGATGAGCGCACCAACTTAGCGCAGCAGGTCATGACGGAGTTGAAGAATTTCTTTGGCGACAAGCTGTGTCGCACCACTGTGCCGCGGAACATCCGGCTGGCCGAGGCGCCGAGCCATGGGAAGGCCGCGCTGATGTACGATCCGCGCTCGAAAGGTGCGGAGAGTTACATCAAGCTGGCGAAGGAGATCATCGAGCGGCAGGCTCTGGTGAGTGATGCGCCGGCGGCGAGTGTTGTAGAAGAGGCGATCACCAAAGAAGACACCGAGGAGCACAGCGAAGGCGAGAAGATCGGGGCGGCACCGGAGATGGACAAGAGCGCTTAGTATATCGATACTAGTCTATGTTTAGATTGATGTATGTCGATATAAATTGAGCGTCGCTCCCCGTGACTTGGAAAGAAGGTAGGGATGCTTCGACTGCGCGCCGGCTGCTCTGTCGCTTGCCGACGCCGCCTCAGCATGACAGGGATTTTTGATTGGGAGAATTGATGACTACTTCGTCGGCGGTGGATAAGGAGAAAGTCGAGAAGCGGCGGGCGTTGGGGCGTGGGTTGGATTCGTTGTTGCCGGGGCCTCGGGCTGTGCCCGCGGGCGTGGCTCGGCCTGCGGTGGCTCCAGCGAATTCTGTGCCGGAGAAGACAGCTGCCGAACTTCGCTCGACCGGCCAGCCGGAGGCAAGTGCTGAGGCGACGACCGTCCCTTCATCGGATATGGCGGACGCCGACAACTCCCCCATCGAGATTAATGCTGTGGCTGAGCCGGCCCGGGTGCCGGGGAATCTTGTGATCAATGTGCAGATTTCGGACATTGATAAGAATCCGTTTCAGACTCGGTACATTGCCGACGACGACAAGCTGGAGGAACTGGCGGATTCGATCAAGGCGAATGGGGTAGTACAGCCGATCGTGGTGCGTCCGTCGGAAGACGATGCGTCGCGATATGTGCTGATCATGGGGGAACGGCGGCTGCACGCGTCGAAGAAGGCGGGGAAGACGACCATTCCGGCGATGGTGCGGAGGGTGTCGCTGCAGCAGGCGGCGGAGATGACGATCGTGGAGAACCTGCAGCGCGACGACCTCAGCCCGCTGGAGCAAGCGCAAGCGTTCAAGGTGCTCAGCCAGGAATTTGACCTGACGCAGCAGCAGATTGCGGAGCGGGTGGGATTGTCGCGGCAGTCGGTGGCGAATTATATGCGGCTGCTGAAGCTGCCGCGCGAAGTGATGGAGTTGCTGGCGGAGAAGCGGATCAACTTCGCACAGGCCCGGGAAATGTTGCGCCTGGAAGACAATGACCGCATCGCCGAAGCCGCCCTGTATGCGGTGAAGAAAGGTCTGACGGTCGAGCAGATCGAGACGTTGGTATTGCGGATGGATGGCATGCTCGATCCGGTGCCGGGGATGCCGGGCGGGACTCCGAGTCCGAAAAAGGGCAGCGGATCGCGCTGGGTCGATCCCAATGTGCGGGCGGCGCAGGTGGATTTGGAACGGCTGCTGGGCGTACGCGTGAAGATTCGCGATCGCAAGGGAAAAGGGAAGATCGTGATTGAGTATGCGAACGTGGATGATTATGAGCGGGTGGTCGGGATGCTCAGGGGGAAGAGTTAGCACCGAGTAGCGAGTACCTTGTACCGAGAAGGTGGCCTGGCAGCCGCCTTTTTTCCCGGTACCAAGATAGTTATTGGTGGAATCAGGTCTCTAAATTTCGGTTTCTTTTCAACATTTTCAGCCTCTGCTTAGCCTTTCGGGAGGCCTTGGGTGGGATGGACGCATATTTACCGTGCGCTCGCAGCCCTAGACGGGGCGTCCGGCACTCCGCCAGGCATTCGCCCCTTTTGTCTGCGTACCAAGATAGTCATTGGTGGGACGCCGCCTTCAATTCTCGACTGTGTTCTAGCACTTTCAGGGTCTGCTAGCTCTTTGGGGAAGCCTCGGGTGGGAGGGAACGCCTTAGTTAGTCCTCGCCTCGCTTCGCGGCCCCGGACCAACGGGCCCGGGGCTCCACGAATCTTTCCAGTTCTCGCGGATGCTTTGGGAAATTTGGCACCCGCATTTGCTCCTTTGATGCTTGCTACTGCTTGTCGTATACCGCGCTGTAGCTGACCATCTTGCCGGAGGGATCGGTTCCCTTCACGGTGACGGTGCGCATCTTGCCGTCGGCCGAGACTACAATTTGGCCCATGACGGTGACCTTGCCGTTTTTCTTATTGGTGAGTTCGGTTGTGTGGTCGTTGATCACCTTGTAGGAGCGGGTATCGGCTGCGGGATCGCCGGTGAGAGGATAATCTTTGCCGTCGAATTTTCCGGTCCATTCATTGTGTTGAGGCTTGCCGTCGGCACCGACGCCGTCGACGGTGACTTTGATGTTGTCTCCGGCCGCGACGTAAACGACCGTGGTGTTCTTGGGAACGCCCGCCGGGATCTTTGTTTTCGCCTCGTTGAGTTTCCACGTGCCCATGTTCGCCCCTTGGCCCCAGCAAACGGCCAACCCCACACAGCACAGCGCAATCGTTAACACGATGGATCGTGTCTTCATTTTGTTCTCCTTGTTGTAACGGATTCCACAGAGTGAGTTTGTAGCGGGGCAAGTCTAGTCGAAGGAAGCGGCAGGAGCAAACGATGGGTGAAAACCGCGGACCGCGACGGCAATTTACCAGAATACGGTAGAACTCTTCGACCGCCTTGAAAGGGCGCGGCTTCAAGCCGCGCCGTATGTCGCGAATTCAATCGTAGCCGCTGCCGACTCTCTCCATTCGGCCTGACGTTCATTGACTCTCCTCATCCCAGCGCCTAACATTTCAGCGCGATCATAAGCAGAGCATCCTGCGTTCATGGAGGATTCGTGAAGAGCATTCTTAAGATTCGAACGGTATTCGGAGTGGTGGCGAGTGTTTGCGCTTTGTGTGCGGTGGTGTGGGCACAGGTGGTCGATACGATCGATCCAGCGATGAAGGCGCGGGTCGATGCGATTGCGGCGGGCGTGATGGAACAGCGCGGCGTGCCTTCGGCGAGCGTGGCCGTAGTGCAAGGCGGGAAGCTGGTCTACACGCATGCGTATGGACGGGCACACATCAGTCCCGACAAGCCAGCCACGCCCGACATGCGCTACTCCATCGGATCGATCTCGAAGCAGTTCACGGCGGCGGCGATTCTGATTCTGCAGGAAGAAGGAAAGCTGAAGCTCGACGATGCGGTTGGGAAACATGTGCCCGGGTTGACGCGGGGCGACGAGGTGACGATCCGGCAGATTCTGAGCCACACGAGCGGGTATCAGGATTATTGGCCCGAAGACTATTTGATGAAGCCGATGGAGCAGGCGACCACGGCGCAGGAGATTCTGGACCGGTGGGCGAAGAAGCCGCTCGATTTTGAGCCGGGGACGCAGTGGCAGTATTCGAATACGAATTTTGTGATTGCCGGGATCATTGTGGAGAAAGTTTCCGGACAGAAGCTCATGGAGTTCTTGGGAGAACATATTTTTCATCCCTTGGGAATGCGAAGCGTGTGGAATTCGGATGAGGCGAAGCTGACGCAGACGGACGCGACGGCGTACATCCGGTATGCGCTGGGGCCGCTGCGTCCGGCACCGAAAGAGGGACGCGGCTGGATGTTTGCCGCGGGTGAACTGGCGATGACGGCGCACGACCTGGCGCTATGGGACGAGAGCCTGATCGCGCGCAAGCTGCTGAAGCCGGAGAGCTATCAGGAGATGTTTACCGAGGTGAAGCTCAAGGACGGCAAGGGAACGCATTATGGACTGGGCGTGTCTGTGGAAGATCTGGACGGGCATAAGGACATTTCACATAGCGGCGAGGTGACCGGGTTTGTGGCGGATAACGAAGTGTTGGTAGATGACGGCGTCGCGGTGGCGGTGCTGACGAATCACATGGCGGGCGGGGCAAGCGACATTGCTCGGCTGAGTGCGTCGACGGTGGCGGGACAGAAGCGGACGGACGCGGAGGGCGAAACGCTTGCCTTGTACAGCGGGTTGCAGAAGGGCGAGTTGGATCGGAGCAAACTGGCGCCGAATCTGGATCTGTATTTCGATGCGCAGTGTGTGGCCGACTTCAAGAGCAGCCTGGGAGGGCTGGGCGAACCGCTGACGTTTCGTCAGACGGATTCGGAGTTGAGAGGCGGGATGACGTTCCGATCGTTCCGGCTGGTGTATCCGACGCGGACGTTGCGGCTGACGACGTATGCGTATCCGGATGGGAAGCTGGAGCAGTTTTTGGTGTATCCGGAGCGGTGATGGCGGTGGATTTTCTGCGGTTACAGGTAGAAACTCTCACGCGAGGAGGGAGTATGCTCCGCATTTTATCCGTTGTTTGGTTGCTTATTTTGATGAGTTTTTGCGTTTCTGCGCAGGTGTATCCGTATCGGGATGGAACGCCCGGCGTTACGGGTTATCGCTCGGAAGTGATGGCCGAGGTGATGATCCAGGAAAGCGAGTTTGTGCGGCTGGCGGAAGCGATTCCGGCCGAGAAATACACGTGGCGTCCTTCGGCAGACGTGCGGACCGTGGCGGAGGTTTTCCTGCACGCGAGCGCTGCCAACTACAACCTCTACCGGCTGGTGGGCAGGCCGATTCCTGCCGGGGTCGATACGAAAACGCTGGAGCAGTCGACGACCGACAAGGCGAAAGTCATTGCGACGCTGAAGGCGTCGTACGCGCACGCGAAGGAAGCCATCCGCGCGATGCCGGATGCGGATCTGGAGAAGACGCTGGCGTGGAATGGAGGGAAGATTACGGAGCGCGGAGTGCTGCTCTACATTGTTCAGCACATCGCGCAACACCTGGGGCAGCAGATCGCGTATGCGCGGTCGATTGGGGTGGTGCCGCCGTGGACTGGGGATCCGCCGCGAAAGGACTAGGCCTGAGAAACTCTAGCGCAAAGAACGCTTAGAAAATCGGAGAACGCGTGAATCTTGATGTCGGATGTGGCTGAGCGGATGATGTGCAGATGCCGGAAAGATTACAGCTTCGCGTCGCCGGGCCGAAAGATGCAGAGGCAATTACCGCTCTCATCAACATTGCGTTTCGGAAGTCCGAAGGTTTTTTGATTGATCGCGACCGCATTGACCTGGAAACCACGCGGTCATTGATGGACCGAGGCGAGTTTCTGCTGGGGCACGACGGCGAGGCGCTAGTGGCATGTGTCTATCTGGAACCGCGAGGCGCCGGCGCATACCTGGGCCTGCTGTCGATTGACCCGGCTCGGCAGAGAGCCGGACTGGGCTCGTGGATGATGAACGCCGCGGAAGATCGTTGCCGCAAGCTGGGTTTCCGTTTCATGGAGTTGCGCATCGTGAGCGCGCGACCAGAATTGCCGCCCTTCTATCACCAATGCGGCTATGTCGAGAGCGGGACCGAGCCGTTTCCTCCCGAGCTCACGCCGAAAGTGCCATGCCACTTCGTGAAGATGTCGAAGCCGCTGGTGTGATGTGATCACCCGACGAAGGCGTCCGCTTCGATCTCGACGAGAATTTCGGGCGAGATCAAGGCCGCGACCTGCACCATGGAAGTGGCCGGACGGATGTTGCTGAAAAATTCTCCGTGGGCTTTGCCGACCTTCTGCCAATCGGCGATGTTGACGACGTACATGCGCGTGCGCACCACATCTTTCATGCCCGCGCCCGCTTTCTGCAGCGCGCTTTCGATGTTCTTGAGAGTCTGTATGGTCTGCGAGTACACGTCACCGACGCCGACGATTTTTCCATCCGCTCCGGTGGCTGTGGTGCCCGAAACGTGCACGTATGAGCCGATCTTGACTGCACGAGAGTAACCGACGATTGGCTCCCAAGTGGTGCCGCTGGCAATGTTCTGTCGCTGCATCAAATCCTCCGAGCAAAATTGTACAAGGGAATCTGCGGAGTTATCGCGAGGTTGGGCGAAGTTTTGGCAGCCGTGCAGAATGAGTGCCAGCAGACTACAGCAAAATCCGCGCGAAAACATCGTTTCCACACGACTTTCGTACCAGATGGATGGCACAACTCACGTGGCATGCCGCACCTTCTAATTCATCAGGAAAACGAATCGTGCCGATAAACAAAAGTCACTTGCGTTTCACAAGCAACCTGCGGTATCAAGTCACGCAAGTGACTGAGAGTCCGCGGTCGGCGCGGATTTCAGGGGGGCCGAACCTATGATTCCGGAAGGACATGCACTGCAGCAGTTGTTTCAGGAGTTGGTGGGAAGGCATTACGCGGAAGAGATTGGCATCCGCGATCCGCAGATTGTGGCGTATGTGTCGCATCTGCTGGCGGAGTTCTGCGAAGCCGAGCAGGTTTACAAGGTGCGCAACGCCAACAACCGCGCGCTGTCGGATGTAGGAGAGATGTTGCTGGAATCGGATCCTGTGTACGGACCGGCGCCGTCGTTCGATCGCGAGCGGCAAGTACGCAAGCATATTGGCGACTACGCCTTATTTTTTGCCGGGATGTTTCCCGAGAGCATCAACCAGAATCGTTTGCGCCGTCACCGTCTGGAAAGCTTTGTGGAGTGGATCAAGGCCGGCAAAGAGAGCTACTACATTGTCAGCAAGTTTGAGCATTTCGAGTATGCCAAGGTGGCGCCCATGTTCGCGGTGCTGTCACGCAATTTCGAAGAGTGCGTGTATGGATTGAACATGGTGAAGAACGACCTGGCGGAAATGCAGTATCCGATCACGCGGCGCGACGAAGATTTGATCATGTAGCTGCGAGCTTTGAGCTAAGAGCTTCGAGCTTTTGGCTAAACCTCATGGATCACCGGCTTGCCGGAGACACCGGGCTCCGACCGATCACACCGTCTTGTTTCCCATCCGATAAAAACTTAGGGCGGCGCTTCCTTGCGCTAGCAGGCGAAACCTTCTGAGAGCGCCGAATTCTTCTCCTGGATCAAATCTCTTTTCGTGCTCGGCGATCACGACTGACATCGCCCAGATGAGCGAGGAATCAGCCAGCGCCTGCAGCGTGCTGGTGTAGGCCTCGGACAAGCGGTAGGGCGGGTCGATGAAGACCACGTCGGCGGCGACCCTTTGGCGCTCCATGCGCCAGAAGGCGCGCGACAAGTCTTCCTGCAAGATGTTGAAGCCGGCGGAGACACCCAGAGTTTCGAGGTTGTTGCGGATAGTCTGCGCGGCTGCGGCGGAGTGCTCGACGAAAAAGACTTCTTTGGCGCCACGGCTGAGGGCTTCAATGCCGACGGCGCCTGTGCCGGCAAAGAGATCGAGCCAGACAGTGCCTTCCAGTGCGGCGGGATTGCCGGCCGTTAACACGTTGAAGAGCGTCTCGCGCAGGCGGTCGGAGGTGGGACGCACATCCATGCCGCGCAGCGAGCGCAAGGGTCGGCTCCGGTATTTTCCCGCAATCACCCGCATGGACTCGTACCTTCGGGAGGCCCAGCGAAATATCGGCCATGTAAAATATAAAGGAGCCAAGGCCGATGCGAAGCTTATCGATTTCGATGGGACGCTTATTCGGCGTGGACGTGCGCCTGCACTTCACCTTTCTGATCCTCCCGCTGTTTGTGTACGGGATGGAATATTCAGCGCACAAGAGCGCGAATGGGCCGCGGGATCTAGCTCTGGTAGGGATCATTCTGGCCTGCGTGGGAGCGCACGAGTTGGCCCACATGCTTGCCGCCCGGCGGCTGGGGCTGGTTCCGAAGGTAGTGATTTTGCTGCCGTTGACTGGGGTGCCGATTTATGACGAGTCGCGCGCGGAACCAGTGCCGTCGGCGCTGTCGTGGAAGCGGGAGATCCGCATTGCCGCCGTGGGGCCGCTGGTGAGCTTCGCATTGGCGGGTCTTTGCGCAGTGGTGTTGCTGGCGCTCGATAGCCACGTCGACCTGCGGACGTTCCCGTTCATGCAGGCAGCCAGTCTGCGGCGCAGCCTGGTATGGGCAAATCTGTACATCGCCATCATTAACCTTGTGCCGGCGTATCCGCTGGATGGCGGAAGAATTCTGCGCGCGCTGTTTTCGCGGACGATTGAACCTTCGCTGGCGACCCGCCGCGCGGTATCGATCAGCAACGCGATCGCGATGGTGCTGATCATCGCGGGGCTGTTCAGCGATTACTGGCTGACGGTGGTGGGGGTCATTATTTTCTCGGCGGCGCAATTGGAAGAGCGCGCGCTGGTGTTCCAGTCCGTGCTCGACAACGTGCGGCTGGAAGAAGTGATGCTGACGGATTTTGCGACGCTCTCGCCGGCCGACACGCTGGAAGATGCGCTGGAGAAGGCGGTGCACTCGCTGCAGGACGATTTTCCGGTGGTGCGGGGCAGCGACATGGTGGGAGTGATTTCGCGGCAACGGATTCTGGACGCACTGCGCGCCGAGGGTAACGGCTACGTGCAGGCGGTGATGAACAAGATTTTTGAAGTGTCCGTGCGCAACGATTCGCTGGGATCGGCCTTCCGCAAATTGACGGCGCGGGGCAACAGCATCATTCCGGTGGTCGAGGATCAGCGGCTGGTGGGCATTGTCACGCTGCAAAACCTGATGCACTCGATGTCGCTGCTGGCGGAAAGCCGCAAGCTGCGGCGGGAGTCGGGCGAGTAAGAGCATTTCGCCGCCAAGTTCGCCGAGAAAATCTCAGAATACTGAGAAAATCAGAACAATCTGACTGCTTTTGCCTGCTGGACTGCTTCGATCTGGCGAAGCTTGGCGAGGACTGACTCGGGGACTGCACCATCGACGTGGACTACCGCGATCGCTTCGCGGACCTGGTCAGGAGCGGAGTCTGCGCCCCTGCGCCCCAGCGAGAAGTCTGCGATGTTGATCGACTCTTCTCCCAGGATGGTGCCGACTTTGCCGATCACGCCGGGGACGTCTCGGTTGCGGAGATAGATCAGATTCCGTTCCAGCGGGGCTTCCACGTCGATGCCGTCGACATGCAGCAGCCGCGGCGCCGCTCCGTGCAGTACCGCGCCCTTCACCATGTGTTGTTCGGTCGCGGTCTTCAGGAAAATCGAGAGCACACTGCCTGCGCCGCCGGTTGAGGCTTTCGCTTTGTGCGACTCAACCAGACGCAAGCCTCGCTCTGCGGCGATGGCGGCGGCATTCACCAGGTTGGCCTTCTCTTCCAGAGCTTGATTCAGGATGCCTTTCACGGCTCCGTTTCGAATCAACTCCGTCTTCCACTCGGCGATGTGTCCGCTGTAGCGGAGAGAAATCTCCTCGAGCGGTCCGTCCGATACCTGGGCGAGAAACGCTCCCATGCGCTCGGCGAGCACGATGTAGGGCTGCATTGCGGCGTATTCCTCTGCGGAAACGGAAGGCACATTGACTGCGTTCTGAATCACGCCGTGCTTCAGATATTCCTTGACCTGTCGAGCGATCTGCACGCCCACAGCTTCTTGCGCCTCGAGGGTTGAGCCGCCGGTGTGAGGAGTGAGCACGACGTTTTCGAGCGCGAGCAGTGGAGAATTCCTGGGAGGCTCTTCAGTGAACACGTCGATTGCTGCAGCAGCAACTTGCCCGTGTTTTAGCGCGGCAGCCAGATCGCCCTCATTTACCAATTCGCCGCGGGCGCAGTTGACCAGGCGCACACCTTTTTTCATCTTTGCGATCGAACTGGAGTTGATCATGCCCGCGGTCTGCGGCGTCAGGCCGACATGCAACGTGATGTAATCCGCGACGGCATAGAGTTCGTCGAGGCTCATCAGGCGGATGCCCTGTTCCTTGGTGACGGCTAGAGAGACAAATGGATCATGGCCAACTAACTCCATGCCGAATGCTCGCGCGCGGCGGGCGACTTCCATGCCGATGCGGCCCAGCCCGACTACACCGAGAGTCTTGCCGCGCAGCTCGGTGCCTTGCAGCGATTTCTTTTCCCACTTGCCGGCGTGCATCAGTGCGTCAGCCCGGCAGAGATGGCGCGCCATGGCCAGCATCATCCCGATGGTTTGTTCGGCGACGGCCACGGCGTTTGCGCCCGGCGTGTTCATGACCGCGATGCCCTTGTGCGTGGCGGCTTCGAGGTCTATGTTGTCGACGCCGACGCCGGCCCGACCAATCACGCGCAGCTTGTTGGCGTGAGCGAGCAGCTTAGCGTCAGCCTGTACGGCCGAGCGCACGATGAGTGCGTCGGCCGATTCCAGATGCTCCGGCAACTTGCCGTCGAGCTGGTCAGCCGAAAGTACGGTCCATCCCGGTTCCTGCAACTCCGCGACTGCGGACGAGGAAATCTTTTCCGCGACAATGATCTTCAAGATTGAATCCCTTGGGATGCTGTCATTTCAACCAACCGGAACGGCTTCGGTGCTACGCGCGTACACTTCCTGGGCCGCGCGCACCGCCGATCCGTACTCAACGTGCTTGCCGGTGACCCGCGCCAGCACATGTTCGAGCGCGCCGAGGATGCCGATAGTGTCGAGATAGTCGTAGTAGCCGATGTGAGCGATGCGGAACAGTTTGCCCTTCATCTCACCTTGGCCGTTGGCTACGACGGCGTCGAACCCTTCGCGGAACTCTTTCACGATCTTTCCGGAATCGAGGCCATCGGGAGCGGTGATGGCAGTGAGAGCCGCCGCTGGAGCCGACGCATAAAGCCTCAGGCCGAGTACCTTGGCGCCGGCGCGAGTCATTTCGGCGCACAGTTCGGCATTGTTGACCAGTTCTGCGCGTCCCTTGGACAGGTCCCCGTTGCCCATGCCCCGGATGAAGTCGAGCGCCGCACCGAGAGCAGCGAAGAGGGATGTAGCGGGGGTGTATGCGGTTTCGCCCTTGGCCGCGGATTTCCGCTCCTTGCGCAGATCGAAGTAATAGCGAGGAGAAGTCGTTTTCTCCATCGACTTCCACGCCCGGTCACTGACGGCACAATACGCGAGCCCCGGGGGCATCATGAGCGCCTTCTGCGATCCGCCGATGATTACGTCGACGCCCCATTTGTCGACATCGAGATGGGTGGTGCCGAGTCCGGTGATCGCGTCGACGACGAGCAGAGTTTCATCGCCCTTGGCACGAACGATCTTGGCGATGCCCTCAATGTCGTGACGGGCGCCGGTCGAGCTTTCTGTGGCCTGTACGAAAACCGCGCGAACCTGGTTATTCATGCAGGAGCGGACGTCATCGAGATTGAAGGTCTGGCCGTAGGGAACTTCTAGAACGTCAACCTTGCAGCCGAATGCCTTGGCCAGGCCGGTCCAGCGCTCGCCGAATTTTCCGGCGGTCAGGACAAGCACCGTGTCGCCCGGCGAGGTGAGGTTCGAGACGGAAGCTTCCATGATGCCCGTACCGGAGCAGGCCAGGACGAGTACATCATTCTTGGTGCCGATGAATTCCTTCATGTCGGCGAGCACGCGCTGAAAGAGGGCGCGAAAGTCAGCCGTGCGATGGTGGGCGGTAAACGAGGCCATGGCGGTTTGCGCCGATGGCAGCAGCGGGGTTGGCCCGGGAGTAAAGAGACGATTTTTATGCAACATAAGGCAGAATCCTTAGCAGTAAGAACAATCTTCTAGTTTATAGGAAAGGCCGTGCTGAGCGCGTTTGGAGTCGCTCAGGATTTAGCGCAATCGGAGACTTTGCGCAGTGACGGGTGTCACTGCGCGTGAGGGCACTTATTGCGCGCTTTGCGCTGCGACCCCAGACCAAAGGGTGGGGGCTACGGGAATCCGCTCTCAACGAGCGTTTTTGGCTGCCAGGATTTCCGGCTTATCAATTTTCGGGGGTTCGGCTAGAAGCTCGGACGCCTTCGCGAAGAGGGCCTTGGCGATTTCTCCGTTGAGGTGCGCCTGTCGTCCTTTTTCATCGGCGAAGGTGTCGAAAATCCTATACTTTCCCGGACCCATCTTGATGGCGTACCAGCTGACCGTGCCCGGCTCGCGTTCCGCCAGCGGTTGCGCCGATTTCAGGAATTCCTCGAGTTCCTTTTCTTTGCCTGGTTTGGCCTGCAGTTGTGCCCAGATCGACAAGACGCTCATGATGAATTTCCTCCTGCCAGTCAGATGCTATCGACAAGTTAACGGTGCGGCAAGCGAAACTCTTTTTGAATCATAGGCCGTTCGTTGGAATGGAGAGCAAAGGTGGGAAGCGAGATCACGGATCGAAGGACGTTGCTCGGGGTTTAAGATTCCCCCATGCCCAAGTCATCGCTCCCGGTCGTCAAAATTTCTGCGCGCGGCGCCACTCGTCTGAAGCAAGGCCACGTGTGGGTCTACCGTTCCGACATTACTGCTGCGGATGAAGTCGCCCCGGGATCGATGGTCGCAGTCACCGATCATCGCGGGAAACCGATGGGGACCGCGCTGTACTCGTCGTCGTCGCAGATTGCGATCCGCATGATTTCGGGCGAAGTCGTCGCGAATTTGGCCGAACTCGTCCGCCAGCGAATCCGCGAGGCCGTGGCTTATCGGGAGTTGGTGGTCAGCGATACCAACGCGTACCGGCTGGTCTTCAGCGAAGCCGATTTTCTGCCAGGCCTCATCGTGGACCGCTACAACGACATTCTTTCGCTGCAGATTCTGACGCAGGCATTTGACGCCAACCCTATTCGCGAAGCCGTCATCGCTCAATTGACCCAACTGACCAGTCCGGCAGCGATCATCGAGCGCGTCGACGCCCGCGTTCGGGACCTCGAAACTCTCCCGCCGCGCAACTCGGGACCGCTGCAAGGGGAGAAGGCGTCCACGACGTTCACCATGAACGGAGTCCACTTCCAATTCGACGCTATGGAAGGCCAGAAGACCGGAGCGTTTCTCGACCAGCGGGAGAATTACGCCTCGGCGGCGCAATACGCGAAGGGCGAGGCGCTCGACGTGTTCTGCTATCAGGGTGGATTTGCGCTGCACCTGGCGCGCGTTTGCAGCCAGGTGACCGGCGTCGACAGCTCGCGTCCGGCGCTCGAAGTGGCCGACCAGAATGCGGCGCTGAATCAGAGTCAGTTCAAGGGCAAGGAAATCGAATGGATTGAGGGCAACGCTTTCGACTTGCTCAAGGACTATGCGTCCTCCAACCGGCATTACGACACCGTCGTGCTCGATCCGCCCGCATTCGCTAAGAGTAAACGCGATCTCGAGGCCGCGATTCGCGGCTACAAGGAACTCAACCTTCGCGCGCTGAAGATGCTGCGGTCCGGGGGAACCTTGGTGACCTGCTCATGCTCTTATCACGTGAGCGAGGGGAACTTCCTCGAAATGCTAACTGCGGCGGCACTGGACGCCCATCGGACCTTGCGGCTGATCGAGGTGCGGGGACAGGCCAAGGATCATCCAGTGCTGCTAAATGTGCCGGAAACAGCCTACCTGAAGTGCGTCATAGCTGTGGTAAGTAACTGAAAACAATGTAAATTTTGTAGTTGACAATAATACGCTCAACTTTTATGCTTCCTTTACGCTAACTATGCGTCTAATTGAAGTGACCGCAGCGAAGGGCTGAAGCCAAGCGCCGGTCACGAAATTCAAAATCTTAGTCAACACCGAAATCTGAGGAGGATTTAGCCATGACCGTATTAACCCGTTGGGAACCGTTCCGTGAGTTTGCGACGCTGCAGGATCGCATGAACCGTTTGTTCCGCGAGTCCTACAACGAGACGAGCCGGGATGAATCCCTGACCAGCTCGAGTTTTGCCCCCGCTGTCGACGTCTACGAAGACGAGCACAAGGTTACGTTGAAGATCGAAGTGCCGGGAATCGAGGAGAAGGACATCGATGTTCGCCTCGAGAACAACACCCTGACCGTCCAGGGCGAGCGCAAGATCGAGAAGGAAGAGAAAGAGGAGAACTATCGTCGCGTGGAGCGTCAGTATGGCAGCTTCACCCGCACCTTCACGCTGCCGCAGACCGTCGACGCGGAGAACGTCTCCGCCAGTTACGACAAGGGCGTGCTGAAGATCAGTCTGCCCAAGAAGGCGGAAGCGAAGCCGAAGCAGATCAAGGTCAACATCGGCGGCGAAAAGACTCTCGAAGGCAAAGGGCCCAGCAAGGCGGCGTAACGCTGTGTCGGACGGACGCATTTCGTCCGTCCCCGCGAAGGCAAGCCGGGCGGTTGTTCTGAAGATCGGCTCGGTCCGTGATGTCTCGGGAGGCGGCAGAGGTGACCGCCTCCCGAACTTTTTTGATCCTTTCATCGCCAATCTCTGGAGGTTTCAGTCATGCGCGACGACGGAGTCAACGAAGCGCAATGTGAAAAGAGGTTTTGTACCTGTAACGATCTGCAGCCCTGCACCTGCATCAACTATCCGCCGTATCATTGTGGAGTCTGCGGCCGTGAATACCATGCCGAGCAAGTGGCTGCCGCGCTTAAGCGTGGATGGTACGCCGACGGGAAATAACAGGCTATTGCCGATTTGTTGGGCGAGTAAAATATCCCGCGTAATGATCAAACTTTACAAAAACGGCGTACCCAACCTCTATTGGGAGGCGTGGAGCTCACCTACCGAAGTAACGATCCACTGGGGAGTGCTGGGACAGGAAGGCGAGACCAGAGAAATTCCGCTAGCACCCGGAGACGACGTAACGAAGATTCTCGAGCGTGAGGCTAGGAGGCCCAAAGAGGACGGGTTCAAGGAAATTGCGCCGTCAAGACTGCAGAGACTGGTTATCCAATATCAGGTTGAGGGCATGGGTAGAACAACCGATCTACACAAGCGCACCAGGGTGGAGGGAGCGATGAACGAGTGCCTGGGATGGAGGGGCCTCGGTCACTGCGATGGCGGCGAGATTGGTAGTGGCACGATGAATGTCTTCTGCTTTGTCGTAAATGTTAAGACTGCCATTCCGCACGTGTTGGAGGAACTCAGAAAGAATGAGCTATTGGAAGGGGCAGTGGTCGCAGTCGGCGACCCACAGACAGTTGTTTGGCCGAGAGACTTCTCAGGAACATTTGAAATCTAGCCGAACTGCATCGTTGTAAAGAGGGAAGTAAGGACAAATTTATGGCAATTCGTTGGGACAAGTTTACTGTGAAAGCTCAGGAGGCAGTGCAGCGCGCGAGTCAACTTGCGAGCGAGCATGGCAATCCGGAGCTGCAGCCGATTCATCTGTTGGCGGCGTTGCTTGAGGATAAGGAAGGCATCGTTCCGCCGGTGCTGGAAAAGATCGGGATCGGGCCGCAGGCCGTGCTGAGCGAAGTATACGGCGAGATTGAGAAGCAGCCCAAAGTGGCAGGCGACTCCGCGCAGGCGACGCTCGCCAATGAAACGAACAAATTACTGGAGCAGGCGTTCAAGGAAGCCGGCAATTTCAAGGATGAGTACGTTTCGACCGAACACCTGCTGCTCGCGATTACGCACCTGAAGCGGGACGCGGCGCAGAGGATTCTCGCCGCGCATGGCGCGACCTATGACGCGATCCTGAAGGCGCTGACCGTGGTGCGCGGATCGCAGAAGGTCACGGATCAGAATCCGGAAGCGAAGTACCAGGCGTTAGAGCGCTATGCTCGCGACCTGACGGAACAGGCGCGCCGAGGGAAACTCGATCCGGTCATTGGACGCGACGAGGAGATTCGCCGTGTCGTGCAGGTGCTTTCGCGCCGCACCAAGAATAATCCCGTGCTGATTGGCGAACCGGGCGTGGGCAAGACCGCCATTGTGGAAGGCCTGGCCCAGCGCATCATATCCGGCGACGTGCCGGAGGTGCTGAAAAACAAGCGCGTCGTGTCGCTCGACCTGGGATCGATGCTGGCTGGAGCAAAGTACCGTGGCGAATTCGAAGATCGCCTCAAAGCCATTCTGAAGGAAATCGAAGACTCGCAGGGACAGGTCATCCTGTTCATTGACGAACTGCACACGCTCGTTGGCGCAGGCGCGGCGGAAGGGGCGATTGACGCGTCGAACATGCTGAAGCCGGCGCTGGCTCGGGGCGAGCTGCGGGCCATCGGCGCAACCACGCTGAATGAGTATCGCAAGTACATTGAGAAAGATGCGGCGCTCGAACGCCGCTTCCAGATCGTCTTCGTGGGAGAACCGAACGTCGAAGATACGATTGCGATCTTGCGCGGGTTGAAGGAGAAGTACGAAGTGCACCACGGCGTGCGCATCAAGGACTCGGCCATCGTTTCGGCGGCGACCCTGTCGCACCGCTACATTTCGGACCGCTTCCTGCCGGATAAGGCCATCGACTTGATCGATGAGGCGGCGGCATCGTTGCGCATCCAGATCGACTCGCTGCCCACCGACATCGATCAGCTGGAACGCCGTGCCACGCAGCTGGAAATCGAGAAGCAGGCGCTAAAGAAGGAAGACGACGCGAACTCGAAGGAACGGCTGGGCGTCATTGAAAAAGAGCTGGCGGAGATTCGCGAGAAATCGAACACGCTGAAAGCGAACTGGAAAAAAGAAAAAGATCTGATCGCCCGAAGCCGCGCGGTTAAAGAGCAGATTGAGAAGCTGAAGGTCGAAGAGCAGGGGGAGTTGCGCAAGGGCAACAACGAACGCGTCGCCGAAATTCGTTACGGCAAGATTCCACAAGCCGAGCAGGAATTGGCAAAGCTCACGAAGCAAATGGAGAGTGGCGGCAAGCAGCGCATGTTGAAGGAAGAAGTCGACGAAGAAGACATTGCGCGGATCGTATCGAAATGGACGGGCATTCCTGTCTCGAAGATGCTCGAAGGCGAAGTCAAGAAGCTGGTCACGATGGAAGAACGCTTGCGCCAGCGGGTGGTCGGGCAAGACCCGGCGCTGGAGCGCGTGGCGAATGCGATTCGCCGTTCGCGCGCTGGGCTGAGTGATCCGAAACGGCCGATCGGCTCATTTATCTTCCTTGGACCAACAGGCGTGGGAAAGACCGAACTGGCTCGCGCGCTTGCCGAGTTCCTGTTCGACGACGAGCACTCCATGCTTCGCATCGACATGTCGGAGTACATGGAGAAGCATTCCGTAGCTCGCCTGATTGGCGCGCCTCCGGGATACGTCGGCTATGAAGAGGGCGGACAGCTTACCGAGCAGGTGCGGCGGCGTCCATATGCCGTAGTGCTGTTTGACGAAATCGAGAAGGCGCATCCGGATGTGTTCAACGTGCTGCTGCAGATGATGGACGACGGCCGGCTGACCGACGGCAAAGGCCGTGTGGTCGACTTCAAGAACACGATCATCATCATGACGTCGAACATCGGGTCTTCTTTCCTGCAGTCGGAAGGTCTGCCGTCGGAGGCCGATTTTGAACAGGCCTCAGGGCAGGTGATGAACCAGTTGCACGCGCATTTCCGGCCTGAATTCCTAAACCGCGTGGACGACATCATTGTGTTCCGTCCACTGGGAAAAGATCAGCTGGTCAAGATCATCGAGCTGCGGCTGGAAGACGTGCGACGTCTGTTGGCGGATCGCAAGATCTCGCTCGAACTGACCGATGCCGCGAAGGACCTGCTGTTCACGCGGGGCTACGATCCGAACTTCGGAGCGCGTCCGCTGAAGCGGGCGATCCAGAAATTCGTGCAGGATCCGCTGGCGTTGAAGATTCTCGACGGCGAAGTGCTGCATGGAGATCACGTTGTGGTCGATGCGGACAAGAAAGCCGGGAAGATGATCTTCGCGGTCAGCCAGCGCGTCGGAGAACCGTCTCCGGCGAAGGCGAAACGCTAAACATCTCAGCCGCGGATTTCCGCGGATCATCACGGATAACAAAGCTTCTTTATCTGTGTGAATCCGGGTTGATCCGTGGCTGAGTTTTTGTGAATGCGTCGAGGACCGAGGGTGCTTGTGCCAGGTACCACGCTGCGGCGGCGCGCAGCGCGATTTGCGAGCCATACCAGAAGATTGGAACGCCTAACTCTGCTTGGGAAATACTTGCGATCAGGGGAACGAGACTGAACGCAAAGATCAGCATTGCCATCCAACGCGACCAGTTCTGCAGGCGAAACAATCCCCAGCCCACGATCGCATAGACGCTGCCAATCAGCAGCGCCATGTACGGCCCTGCGACCTCCAGGCCGTACATCAGGGACGACCCACTCATGAGCGAGATCGCTTCGGGAGCAAGCAGCTTCACCACGGCAGTGGTCCAGAGGTAGAGTCCCGCGACCGCGAACAGAATCGCCATCACCGTTACGCCTTTGGGCCGCTTCATGGCGCAAGACTACCAAATTCATTTACCACGGACACACTGAGAGACTGAAGAAGTGAAGCGCTGTTTCTCAGGGGCTCCGTGCTTCCGCAGTGAAAATCCGATAGCGAATGTTGTGGCACACTGAACTGATGCATACGCTCACGCTTGGCGACTTTGAACTCAGCGTTTTCTCCGATGGCACCTATCCCTTGGATGGCGGGGCATTCTTTGGCGTGATTCCCAAGGTGATGTGGTCGCGCAAGGCCGAGGCCGACGACAAGAATTATGTGCAAGCTGGGTTGAACTCGCTACTGATTCGTACCGGCAAGCAAACCATCCTGGTTGAGACTGGGATGGGGAACAAGTTGTCGGAGCGCATGGTCAAGTTTTACGGGCAGCCGGCGAAGTTGCTGGAGAATCTTGCGGCCGGCGGTGTGGCTCCGGAAGATATCGATATCGTCATCAACTCGCACCTGCACTTCGATCATTGCGGATGGAACACCGTCCGCGACACAAACGGGAAGATTGTGCCGACGTTTCCGCGCGCCAAATATTACGCGCCCGCGGGAGAGTGGCAGTACGCGCGTAAGCCGAGTGAGCGGGATTCGATCAGCTTCATCTCCGACAATTACGATCCGCTGGTCGCGAGCGGGCAGATGACTTTGCTGAAGGGTGGGGAAGAGATTGTGCCGGGGATCTCAGTGAAGACCTTTCCTGGGCACACGGCTTGGATGCAGGCCGTTATGGTCGATGGATCCGGCAAAAATCCGGTTTCGGAGAGGGATTCAGGAAGTCAAAGTCCCCACCCTGCCGCACAAAACGCGACGAGGGTGGGGCACCCCCGTCCTTCTTCTCCGATTGCTTGTTACATATCCGATCTGATGCCTACGTCTGCGCATATCGACCTTACCTGGGGGATGGGATTCGATCTTTATCCGCTGCAAACCATCGAGAGCAAGAAGGAGTATTATGCCCGTGCGCTACCCGAGCGCTGGCTGACGGTGTTCACGCATGATCCCAAGACGCCCTGGGCCTACATAGAGAAAGACGAATTGGGAAAAATGATCGCGAAAGGGGTTTAGACGCGATGCAGAAGAATGCTGCCGGACTTTGTTCCACAGCGGTGATCGAACGGATCTTGATGGTGTGCCTGGTGCTTGCTCTGCCGGTGATGGAGCGGGCGCAGGACAAAGGCGCGCCGACGAACTCGAACCTGACGGGCCGCTACGAGGGCGCCGCGAAAAATAGTCAGCAAGCAGACATAACGGTGGCGCTCGAACTGGCGGAAAAGGATGGGACGGTGACGGGCATGATTCGTTCGTCGCATGGAGACTTCACGATTACCGACGGGACGCATAAAGGAAACGACGTCACGCTGGACTTCGATACGGGCGGACCGGTTGGCACGATGACGTTGAAAATTGATGGCGACAAAATGGCGGGATCGTGGGCTGCCGGTGATGATGAAGGACCGATCGAGGTGAAGAAAGCACCGGCGCAAGCGGACGCGCCGAAAGGGAAGTCGTAGAGCGTTCACCCTCGGATATTCAGCGACGGGACTGCTCCGGCGCTGAGAACGCCACAAATGGCGAAGACACCGAAAAGGCATTTAGACAAGAGTGGTCCCCTGCCCTCGTTCGCTGACACTGTGATTGCTGTTTGTCCGGATTGCGGGGGACCGGCAGTATCTAAGAACCCTTCGCTCTATTCAATCCCTTTCAGACCCCAAGATGCGCGGATTCAGTGTCTGCGGTGTACGTTCAGCCGAAAAGGAGAGAAGGGGTTATGGTTCGGACCAAGCACCGACGTCGCAAAAGATCGCTGTCCGAAATGCGGCTTCAAGTGGCTCGTTTCAACCCGATCCCGCCGCTACCGAAGTGCGCGGCAAAAGTTAACCATAGGAGCAGAATGTCCCGCCTGCCAGACACGATTGGAAATGCCCGTTCGCTCCCACAAGAAGCCCTTTAGCGGCGAAGCCATCGATCCCGTTTTTGGCCTGCCACTTTGGCTGCAGACGCCCTGCTGTGGTCATACGATTTGGGCCTATAACAGGAGGCATCTGACCCAATTGCAGGCCTATGTTGCTGCCACATTGCGGGAGCGTGTACCTAGCGGAAGGTGGACGATGTTTACACGATTGCCACAGTGGATCAAATCTGCGAAGAATCGAGAAGCTGTTATGCGCTCCCTGCATCGTCTGGAACTCAAACTTAGAAAAGTTGGTAATACATCTCAACAACCAGACGTCTGATTAACAGGTTCTTTCAACGAAAGCTCCCACCCCTCCTCCTACAGGGATACCCCGACAACAGGCTTTCTCCGGGCGGGCATCTGATTTCTGGCATCGCAAACGCGTGCCGTTGGTCGGCCCGGAATTTCACATTTCAAATAGAAGCGAGGATCACTTTTATGAAGCGATTCGCGATCGTGACTGGGATTTGTGCTTCGTTCCTGCTGGGAGCGGCGTTGACCGTCGTCGCGCAGGACGAACATAAGGACGAGAACTCCGCGCGGCCGGAGCATCAGGAGCCGCGGCAGGACCAGGCCAAGCCGGATGAGCATCCGAACGGGGAGCGTCCGAAGCAGGCCGACGAAGACAAACGCAATGAAGAGCGGCCAGCCGAGAATCAGCAGAGCGGCGACCGCAGAGACATGGCTCCACAGAGCGAAGGCCACCCTCAGAACGCGCAGAGTGGCGACCGGCATGATCGTCCCGAAGGACGAGAACACGGGCGGCACATTGCCGACAATGATTTCCGCGCTCACTTCGGGCGGGAACATCGTTTCGCTCCCGGCCGCGTACAGGTCGTAAACGGGCGTTCGCAGTTCGCTTATGGCGGATATACGTTTGCGTTGGTCGATGCCTGGCCGGCGGGCTGGGCTTATGACTCCGACGACTGTTACGTCGATTACGTTGACGGAGATTATTACTTATTCAACGTGCGCTTCCCCGGCGTGCGGATCTTGTTGATGGTGCTGTAGCGAGGTGTGAGCCCAAGTCCTGAGCTGCGAGTCGAAAGACTCCGGCCCGGGACTGGACTTCCAGCCTACACGCTTCTTCTTACTCGCCGAGGGACAACATTCCGCTGCTCTACATTTGACAATGTTGTCACAATTCCGGTGTAGACAGCGGCCACGTTTTCGCGGGCGGGGGCGCCCGAGCCACACAACCTGGCTTCGAAGAAGGCCTCAACGCGGCTCAGAACTTCGGGCGCGCTTTTTGATTCGTAAATTTCTTTGCGCAGATATGCGCCGCCCGGAACGCCGTGCGTGAACCACGCTGCGAACTGCTTCATTTTGCCAACGGCGTCGGGTAGCTCTTCTTCGATCAGCATCTGGAAATAAGTGCGGATCATCTGGTAGCGATCGGATTCAGAGGGCTCGTCGTAGCCTGTGGGACCGGATCTTTGATCCGGTCGTACCGGGTGAAGGCCGGCGGAGTCCTCCAGCGGAGCCGAACCTTGCTCCACCCGTCCGGATCCGAGCCCCGGGCCCATATGGGCACAGTACTGCTCGATCTGGCGGAATATCCATGGATTCGACG